>ERZ1673739.2977-NODE-2977-length-12584-cov-4.466837_pt1 | contig 12584 bp, 10 predicted proteins | sample MGYA00580210_ERZ1673739 | MGnify/ENA primary metagenome ERZ1673739 (study PRJEB41218, sample SAMN15661749) | gut metagenome | host: Homo sapiens | place: Canada: London | collected 2015-08-20/2019-03-30 | study: EMG produced TPA metagenomics assembly of...
TACATACTACCACAAAAGTAATTATCTTTCACTGACAACTATCCTAACACACAGAATTACCTGGATGCACACATTTTCTCCGGCAAAATCCTGGATTCTTGGTCTGAAAGAGTACAGAAAACCTCTTTGCCATCTGCACACACAGTTTAATCAGGAAATTCCTTATGATACGATTGATATGGATTTCATGAATGAAAACCAGTCTGCTCACGGCGGAAGAGAGTACGGTCACATTGTTACCCGTATGGGAATTGAAAGAAAGGTCATTGTCGGACACTGGGCTGATAAAAAAGTGCAGGAAAGGCTGGCATCGTGGATGCAGACGGCTGTTGGCATTATGGAAAGCAGCCATATCCGTGTCTGCCGTGTTGCTGACAATATGAGAAATGTGGCTGTTACGGAAGGCGACAAAGTTGAAGCGCAGATCAAATTCGGATGGGAAGTAGATGCCTATCCGATTAATGAAGTATGTGAGTATGTCAAAGATGTTTCTAAAGGGGATATTGATATTTTGACAGAAGAATACTATGATAAATATGATATTCTTCTTGAGGGCAGAGATCCGGAAGAATTCAAACGTCATGTAGCAGTACAGGCAGCCATAGAAATTGGATTTGAAAGATTTCTGGAAGAAAAAAATTATCAGGCAGTGGTTACACATTTTGGTGATCTTGGCAGCCTGCAGCAGCTTCCGGGACTGGCAATGCAGCGTCTTATGGAAAAAGGATATGGATTTGGCGCAGAAGGTGACTGGAAAACAGCGGCAATGGTACGTCTGATGAAGATTATGACTGCCGGTGTAAAAGATGCAAAAGGAACTTCCTTTATGGAAGACTATACATATAATCTTGTTCCGGGCAAAGAAGGTATTCTTCAGTCTCATATGCTGGAAGTGTGCCCTACGATTGCTGATGGAAAGATCGGCATAAAAGTATGCCCGCTGTCTATGGGTGACAGAGAAGATCCAGCAAGACTGGTATTTACATCCAAGAGTGGTCCGGCAATTGCCACTTCCCTGATTGATCTGGGAGATCGTTTCCGCCTGATCATTAATGATGTGGAGTGTAAGAAAGTTGAGAAACCAATGCCGAAACTTCCGGTAGGAAGCGCATTCTGGACTCCGCAGCCAAATCTGGCAACAGGAGCAGAGGCGTGGATTCTTGCAGGGGGTGCTCATCATACTGCATTTTCCTATGATCTTATTGCTGAGCAGATGGGTGACTGGGCGGCAGCAATGGGAATTGAAGCTGTCTACATTGACAAAGATACAACTATCCGCAATTTCAAAAATGAACTGAAATGGAATGAACTCGTATACAGAAAGTAAGGCGGATGTGGCAGCCAAAAAATGGGAGGAGTTGCAATGAGCGTAAAGGAAGTAAAGACCGCTATTTTAAACAATCAAACAGCACTTGGAATCGAATTTGGCTCTACCAGAATCAAGGCGGTTCTGATAGATGAAAAATATAATCCAATTGCATCCGGGAGTTATGAGTGGGAGAACCGTTATGAGAACGGCATCTGGACGTATTCTCTGGATGATATTCGAAATGGTCTTCAGGGAAGCTACAGTAATCTGGTAAAAGATGTACAGGAAAAATATGACGTAGAGCTTACAAGTGTGGGAGCACTTGGAATCAGTGCCATGATGCATGGTTATATGCCGTTTGACAGAGAAGGAAAACTTCTGGTTCCTTTCCGCACCTGGAGAAATAATATTACGGGAGAGGCATCTGAAAAGCTCTTGGAACTTTTTCAGTATAATATTCCGCAAAGATGGAGTATCGCACATCTGTATCAGGCTATCCTGAACAAAGAAGAACATGTCAGAGAGATTGATTATATGTGTACACTGGAAGCGTATGTACATCGTATGCTGACAGGGAAACGGGTGCTTGGTATTGGAGATGCTGCCGGTATGTTCCCGGTTGATTCTCAGACAAAAGATTATAACCAGGATATGATTGAGAAATTCGACAAGCTGGTAGAACCTTACGGATTTTCCTGGAAACTCCGTGATATCCTGCCGGAAGTTCTGGTAGCAGGAGAGGATGCAGGTACTCTGACAGAAGAAGGAGCCAGATTTCTTGATCCCACCGGAAAATTAAAAGCAGGAATTCCACTGTGTCCACCGGAAGGAGATGCAGGAACCGGTATGGTAGCGACAAACAGTGTAAAGCAATGTACAGGTAATGTTTCCGCAGGTACCTCCGTATTTGCCATGATTGTTTTGGAGAAGGCACTTTCCAGACCGTACAAAGAGATTGATATGGTGACCACACCGGCAGGGGATGCAGTTGCCATGGCACATTCCAATAACTGTACTTCCGATCTGAATGCGTGGGTTCAGGTGTTTAAGGAGTTTGCAGAGGCAATGGGAATGGAAGCAGATATGAATAAACTCTTTGAAAGTCTTTATAACAAAGCTATGGAGGGAGATCCGGACTGCGGTGGACTTCTTTCTTACTGTTATTTTTCCGGAGAGCATATGACAGGCTTTGAAGAAGGCCGTCCACTTTTTGTCCGTTCTCCTGAAAGTAAATTTACACTTGCAAACTTTATGAGAAGCAATCTTTATACCTGCCTTGGAGCGATGCGGGTGGGCTTAAATATTCTGACAGACCAGGAGCACGTCAGAATTGACCGGCTTCTGGGACATGGCGGCCTGTTCAAGACCAAAGGGGTAGGACAGCAGATCCTTGCAGATGCAGTGAATGCACCGGTTTCGGTTATGTCAACGGCAGGTGAGGGAGGCGCATGGGGTATTGCGCTTCTGGCGGCTTATCTTATTGACAGGAAAGACGAAGAAACTCTGGACGAGTTTTTGGATAACCGTGTATTTGCAGGAAATGAGGGAAGTACTCTTGAACCGAATCCGGAAGGTGTCAGAGGCTTCAATGAATTTATGGACAGATATCTGAAAGGTCTGTCAATTGAGAGAGCGGCAGTAGATTCTGAAATCTGGTAAAAAATGAAAAACGCAGGCCACTGTAAAAAAAGAAAAGCAGTGGCTTTCGTGCTCTGTATATAAAGGAGAAATAAAATGCTTGAGAAGTTAAAAGAAGAAGTATATAAAGCCAATATGGAGCTTCCGAAATATGGTCTTGTTACCTTTACCTGGGGAAATGTCAGTGGTATTGACCGTGAAAAGGGACTGTTTGTTATCAAACCAAGCGGTGTGGAGTACGAAAAACTCAGACCGGAAGATATGGTAGTTGTAGATCTTCAGGGAAATAAGGTGGAAGGAGAATATAATCCGTCTTCTGATACTGCAACTCATATGGTTCTTTATAATGAGTTTCCAAATATCGGGGGAATCGTACATACACATTCACCGTGGGCTACAAGCTGGGCGCAGGCAGGAAGATCCATCCCGTGTTACGGAACCACCCATGCAGATTATATTTACGGAGAAGTTCCCTGTGTTCGGAATCTGACAAAAGAAGAGATTGACGAAGCTTATGAAAAAAATACAGGCATTCTGATTGCCAAATATTTCAAAAACAGCGATTATGAGGCTGTACCGGCTGTGCTTTGCAAAAATCATGGACCATTTACCTGGGGGAAAGATGCCCATGAAGCGGTGCATAACGCAGTTGTACTGGAAGAAGTTGCCAAGATGGCATGCCGCTGCGAGCTGATTAACCCACAGGTAAAACCGGCACCACAGGAATTACAGGATAAGCATTATTACAGAAAACACGGTGCAAATGCTTATTATGGACAGATCAAAAAATAATTTATATTATGAAGTAAAGAACGAAAACCTCTGGAGATTTTGATTCCCAGAGGTTTTTGTGTTATAGGAAATTACTCTGCAATGTTCTGTAACACAAAAAATGCTCCGTTTTGTTCATTGCCATATTCTGAGAATTCATCTGGAAATTAAGTCTGAAAAATAGTATTATAATTGCATGGTAAATAAGCCTGAACAGGCAGGTGTTAGAGTAAAAAAGCAGTTATCATGAAAACGGTAAAATAAAGGGGGAAAGAACGAAGATGAGGCGTTCTTTGACAAAAGTATTTGTTCTGGCATCGATTCTTGCAGTTGTTTTGGCAGTACTTAATTATGAACCAAAGGCAGATTATGATTCAAATGAAAAACGGTTTGCCTGTATCATTAATTATGGATACAACTACTGGCAGAGTGTCCAGAACGGTGCCCAGCAGGCAGGAAAAGATGATAATATCAGTATCGATGTTTACAGTTTTGAACTGATGGACACCCAGAGACAGGTTCAGCTTATGAAAAAAATGGAATATATGAAAGTAGATGGAATCATCACTATGGGAGATCCGGATAATCAGGAGCTGAATGATGAAATTGCACAGCTTTCAAAGGAAGGCATTCCGGTCGTGCTTGTGGATGCCGATTCTCCGGACAGCAAAAGAGCCGGTTATGTCGGTTCCGACAATTATGCAATCGGACAGCAGGCGGCACAGATCATGGCAGAAAAAACCGATGATAAGGCACAGATCATTGCAATTGTTTCCAGAATGGAATATGCCAATCAGCAGGAACGTTACCAGGGATTTTCGGATGAAGTCGCAAAGCATAAAGACATGCATATTCTTACAGTCCTGGAAGGAGGTTCCAGAAGGGAGACAGTTCTGCGCCTTCTTGAAAATGCGCTGGATCAATATACATCTGCGGATGCCATTTTCTGTGCGGAAGGAAATTCTCCTCTTCATGTAGGAGATGTACTGGAAAAAAGAAACAAAAAAATGGCTGTACTTGCAATGGAAAATTCCAGAACTATCCAAAGTTTTATAAAAGAGGGCGTATATATCGGTACGCTGGAACAGAATGCGGTGCAGATGGGATATCAGGCAGTGGAGCTGCTGAAAGAATATTGTGAAGACCCGGAGAAAAAACCTTCAGTGGTTTATGTAGATGCCACCTATGAAGACGCATCAGATATTTGACGGTCAGCAGAAAATCAGGGTGAATAAGAGAGATTCTCTATGTTTTTTGGAAAATAACAGCAAATTTTGTCTGATATGGGTAAAAAACATCTGACAAAAAAGGAAAATTGCCTTTGGGTTTGCAGTGGGAGTTCGAATGAAAAATGAGAAGAAAAAGAAAAAAAAAGAATATACTCTGAAAGGTCATCTGGTGGAATTTCTGGTATTTGTGATAGGAAGTATGATCTGCCTGAATATGTCCACACTGATCTTCAGCAGCAACAGCAATGAAAAATACCGCCAGGCTTCCTATAACATCCGTTCTCTGGAAGAATATGCCATTACCCAGGAGCAGGCCATGAAATATCTGAGAAGATATGTGCTGTATGATGCTCTGGGAGAAGATTATCTTCAACTGAAAGCATATCTGAAACAGAGCAGGGAAAGCCTGGATTATCTTTTTGAAAACACCAATGACAAAGATACACTCAGGAAACTTCACAATCTGATGGAAGTACATGATTTCCTGGAAGAAAAAGCAGAAAATGTAAAAAATATGGTAGCGGAAAAAAAATCCGAGGAAGAGTGGCAGAAGCAGATAGATGTAGCGTATGCAGATGCTGTTTCCGTTTACGGAGTGCTTGAGGAAGAGTACGGCACACTGAACCGCCAGTATTTAACTTATGTGGACAAGATCTCAGAAAAACTCAGGGTTCGAAGCATGTGGTTTCTGGGCTGTTACCTTGTTATTTTTCTGGGAGTATGTGTTTATCTGCGAAGAGAAATTTCTGAGATATACAACTCGGTACTGCTTCCGGTACAGGAACTGGTGCAGGGGGCCAGAAGGACTGGAGAGGGAGAATTTGAGGAAATCCATCCGGCACATGGAAAAGTGGAAATGGACAGGGATATTTCCCTGCTGATACGGATCTTTAATCAGATGACAGATAAATTAAAGCAGCAGATTGCTGTTTTACAGGAAAATGTCAGAATACAGAAAGAGCTGGAGGCAAGCAAGTACCGTGAACTTCAGATGCAGATCAATCCACATTTTATGTTTAACACATTAAATATGATTGCAGAAACTGCCTACTTTGAAAATGCGGAAAAGACAGAAATTCTGCTGAACAAAACCGCCAAAATGTTCCGGTTCAGTCTGGATTTTTCAGGAAAGTCCATTTCTCTTTTTAAAGAGATTGAAGAGCTGGAAAATTATATTTTTATCCAGGAAGAGCAATACGAAGACAGAATTGAATTTTTATTTAATCTGGATGAATCTTTTCACCACATTCTGGTTCCGTCCCTGACATTGCAGCCTTTGATTGAGAATTCTGTGGTGCATGGAATCGGAAAATATACGGAGGGCGGCCGTGTAAAACTGACTACGAAGCATCAGCAGGAAGAGAAAACAGGGTACATCATAGTAGAAGATAACGGCGTGGGAATGGAAAAAGAAAAATTGCGGCAGATCCGGCAGGAGATGATAAACTATAAAGGTGACAGTATGAAAATCGGTCTGGGCAATGTGTATTCCAGACTGAAAATTCTTTACGGGGATAAAGTCTCCATGGATATAGAAAGTGAACAGGGGAAAGGCTGTAAAATTGTGATCAGGATAGAAAATATATAAATATATTTCAGTTATTTGGAGTATGTCTGAAAAAGGCTTTCTGAAAAATGCCATGAACAAAAGATACATTTTGCAGAAACAAACTTTCAGGCACATTCTGATGTGGGAGGAAAGACAGACATGTATCGACTGATGATAGCAGATGACCAATCCATCGAATGCAGGGCATTGGAACATAAAATTAAGACAGAATTTGAAAATATTGAAGTTCTCCCAAGTGCTAGAGACGGGATTGATTTTCTTAAAAAAGCAGAAGAACTGAAACCGGACATTGTGATTGCAGACATTAATATGCCGGGATTAAACGGGCTGGAAACCATCGAGATTCTCAAGATGCGGAAGGTGAATATGAAAGTGATCATACATACCTCATACAGTGAATTTGATTATGCAAGAAAGGCCATACAGCTTGGGGCAGTGGAATATCTTTTAAAGCCTGCCTCCAAGGAAGAAATGGTAGCGGCCATCAATAAGGTCTGCAAGATTCTGGATGAAGAAGCAAAGTTTAAAACGAAACTCAGCGAAGATCGAAAAAGAGAAGATCAGCTTGCAGAACTGGCTGCCGGAAAATGGATGATGTCTTTGTTTCTCAGACAGCCGGATTCGGAAAGCTATCAGGATTTCTGGGAAAAATATCCGCAGGCTGCGGCAGGAGGAGTTTTTACAGCCTGGAAACCGGTCAGCCTGGAAGAGCTGAAAAAGAACGGATGGAACTGGAAAAAAGAGGAAAAAACGATTCTGGAACAGGTGAGAAGATACTGCAACTGTGTGGGAATGCGTCATAAAGATATTTTTTATCTTTATATTTTTCCGGGAAAAACACCGGAAGAAGGGTATGAAGAATGGATCATAGAAATCACAGATGCCGTCTGCCGTGAACTGGGAGAACAGCAGCTTCCCTTTGCAGTGGGAATCAGCCGCTGGAAATCCGACACACAGCAGTATGATACCGGTCTGTATGAAGCCAGGATTGCAGTGCAGGGAAAAACAAAACCCGGAATCAGCTTTTTCCAGTACGGGGAAGTGATCACAAGAAAAATGATGCTATCGGATATTCTGCCGCAGGTTTTGCAGCTTCTGATGGAAAACAAGACACAGGAATGTATGGAAATGATACAAAACCAGGCAACCCCGGAAAAAAAGGAGCTTTCCCAGGAAGAAATGGAACTGTTCAAAGTACAGGCACTTGAGTTTATTTTGCAGTTACGGAAAGAAGCGGAAAATCTGGCAGAACAAAGAGAAATCAAATGGGAAACCAGAATCTTTACACAGGATTTTGGAAAACTTTCCTGTGCAGATGATATTCTTGGGTGGATTCAGGCACACATAAAAGAAATAGGAAAGGCACTGACTCAAAAAGCCGGTGAAGAATCCGAGTATATCCGGAAAGTTCTGCATTACATGAAAGAAAATTTCAGCAGGGATCTGTCTCTGGAAGATGCGGGAAAAGAAATCGGTATCAGTTCCTTTTATCTGAGCAGACTTTTAAAGCAGGAACGAAAGACTACTTTTATAGAGATACTGACAGAAATCCGCCTCAGTGCGGCTGTGAATATGATGAAAGAAGGACAGATACCCATGAAGGAAATATGCTGTCGAAGCGGATATCCCAATCAGTCTTATTTTTACAGGGTAGTAAAAAAGACAACCGGAATGACAGTGGGAGTTTTGCGCAGATATCTCTAACAGAATTTATTTTTTTAAATGCTGTGCATATTCTGTGGAAAAGGGCAAGATTTGAATAAGTGTGCAAGATAGTACAAAAAAAGAAGTTAAGATAGTGTAGCGATTGTCAAAATGGTAGAAATGAAAATTTCTCCGGAAACTGGTATAGTAATAGCATCAGAAAATGATAATGCCCCATAAAGAACGGAAAAGATTATGAAGGGCGTCTTTTAAAAGAAGGGAGAAATTTTATGATGAAAAACAGAAAGAAACTTGCTGGTGTACTTGTTGCTACAACTGTATTAACTTCCGCACTTGCACCGCTTACCGTTATGGCAGAAGATTTTGATGCTTACAACCCACCGGTTGCAGAAGTAGAAGCAGGACAGATCAAAGGATTTATGGATGATGATACCTACACATTCCTTGGTGTTCCATATGCTACATCAGAACGTTTCCAGATGCCTCAGAAAGTAGAAGCATGGGACGGTGTTTACAATGCACAGGCATACGGCAAAACATGTAAGATTCCGGAACAGACTTCCGTAGGTTCCGATGAAATGCTCTGGCCTCACCGTTACTGGATTCAGGGCGAAGACTGCCAGAACCTGAATATCTGGACACAGCAGCTGGATGAAACCGCAAAGAAACCAGTTCTCGTATTCTTCCATGGCGGCGGATATAACAATGGTTCTTCTATTGAATCAGCAGCATATGACGGAAAGAATTTAAGTGAATACGGCGATGCAGTTGTAGTAACTGTAAACCATCGTCTGAACGCACTTGGATTCCTTGATCTTTCCGCTTACGGTGATGAATATGAAAACACCGGAAATCTTGGTATCGCAGACCTGGTAGCTTCTCTTCAGTGGATTCAGGACAATATCGGAACATTCGGCGGAGATCCTGACAACGTTACTATTTTTGGACAGTCCGGCGGCGGCGGAAAAGTTCTTACCCTTATGAAAACTCCGGCAGCAGAAGGCCTGTTTGATAAAGTTATCTGCGAAAGTGCTGTTTTCGGAAGAATTGACAATACACAGGAAGTAACACAGCAGGCGGCTGCTTATACTCTGGAAAATCTTGGACTGGATGAGAGCCAGGTAGATGAACTCAAGACCATGGACTACACAGATCTGGTAACAGCAGGAGCAGATGCTTACAGCAGAATCACAGAAGAACGCGGAAAAATCGCATTTAATACACGTGGATATGCATGGGCACCATCCGTTGACAACAAATATGTCATGGAAGATTACTGTGACTGGGCAGCAGATATTCCGGTTATGATCGGTTCTACTTTTGCAGAATTTGACTACTCCTGGAACACTCTTGACGGAAAGAAAAATGAGTGGACAGAAGAAGAAACAATGGCAAATCTCACTGACAGATACGGTGATAAAGCACAGGAAATCGCAGACGAATTTGAAAAAGTATTCCCGGATCACAAACTTGCAGACGCATACTTCTACAGCGGATTTATGAGAGAAACCGTAGCACAGCTGCTTTCCGCAAAACTCAAAGATGCAAAAGCACCTGTATATTCCTACCTGTTTGATTATGAAGCACCTGTAAACGGCGGCGGAATTGCTTTCCATTGCTCAGAACTGATCTATGCATTCCATAACGTAGATATCCCGGTTGTAACTCGTGCAACAGGCGGCGGAGAAGACGCTCACAAAGTACAGGACATCGTTGCAACAGCATGGCTCAACTTTGCAAAAACAGGTTCCCCAAGCCAGGATGGTCTTGAATGGAAAGAATATACAGAAGATGAACAGAACACAATGGTTCTTAAAGAAGAAAGCGAATGCAGAGATTTAGGCGATGCAACACTCAGAGGCCTGATCATGAGCGCACTTGGACAGGAATAATTTTCCGGACAGAGAAACAGAATGAAAAACAGTAAATAAGTAATTATAAAAACGGAGGGGCTTCCATTATGGAAGAACCTCCGTTTTTACGTTGCTGTTCAATTTGTTTTTTGCAGCGTGTGAATAGTTATGTTTTTACGATTATCAGATTGTGTGAACGGTAACGCAGGTTTGCAGAAAACGGAATCATATGCTAGAATTAGGACAACAGAAACCGTAAACATGTGCTCAGAAATGGGGAATAATAAGATGATTTGTACAGTAAAAGGTGATATTACAAAGATTGACAATGTGGATGCGATTGTAAATGCGGCAAATACCACACTTCTTGGAGGCGGAGGTGTAGACGGTGCGATTCACAGGGCAGCGGGGCCGAAGCTTCTGGAAGAGTGCCGGACGCTGCATGGATGTGAAACCGGGGAAGCCAAGATCACAAAGGCATATGATCTGCCATGCAAATATGTGATCCACACACCGGGACCGATCTGGCAGGGAGGCAAACATAAAGAGCCCCAGCTTCTGGCAAACTGTTATCGAAACTGCCTGAAAGTGGCAGTGGAAAATGGCGTTCGTTCCGTTGCTTTTCCATCGATTTCTACGGGAGTGTATCATTTTCCTGTACAGATGGCAGCGGAAATCGCAGTAAGAACGGTAAGAGAATTTATGAAAGAATATCCGGATAAACTGGATCTGGTTATGTGGGTGCTTTTTGATGACAGAACCAGTGCGATTTATGAGCAGGAAGTAAAAAGGGCACAGGGATGAAATGAAGATTTACTATCGGATAAAAAATAATGCAGTAGAAATCGTAAGGTGTTTTGGCGCAGGCAGTACCGTGCAAATCCCGGAAACAATCGAAGGAATGCCGGTACGCAGTGCTGCACCTTATGCGTTTTCCAGTCATTTTGAGGAACCGCTGACAGAGATAAATGTATGGAAATCACAGGATCTTTTTGAATTTGGAAACCGGGAAGAGAAATTTCTGGCAGGGAATGAAGTGGAGGAAATTATTTTTCCGGACAGTCTCAGAGAGATTGGAAGATATATTTTTTATGGCTGCGCAAATCTGAAAAAACTGGAGTTTTCGGACAGTCTTCTTCAGATTGGCTGCGGAGCATTTACCGGATGTCACGGACTGGAAAAACTGACTGTGCATATGAAGCAGGGATTAAAAACCAGTGTAAAAGAAATGCTTGGAGAAATGTGGCAGAGGATAGACGTGGATTTCCTTTATGAAAAAGAAGGAGAAACACCCTGGAAAACGAAGCTGGTTTTTCCGGAGCATTATGACGAAGCAGTGGAAAACACGCCTGCCCGTATTTTATACACAGAGTATCATGGAAGCGGAAGCAATTACAGACAGTGTTTTTATAACAAAGAGATCAATTATCAGGAATATGACCGGCTGTTTGAAATAGCAGTGGTTATGGACAAACTGGAAGTTCTTATTGACATGTGCTTTGGAAGACTGGAATATCCTCACGAACTGACAGAGGCAGCAAGAAAACAATATGTAGCTTATATGAAAGAAAATCTTCCTGAAATCGGAGCATATCTGGCGGAAACAGGGAACCTGCATAGACTGGAGGTTCTGTCAGAAGAAAAAATCTGGACAAGAGAAGGAATCGATGCGGCACTGGACAGAGCTGCGCAAAAAAGAGAAACATAGATTGCTGCATTTCTGATGAATGAAAGAATTTGCCTGGATGAAAATACAGATAAAAATACGAGTACAGATATTTCCTCTTTGAAAAAATATACGGCTGCATCGCACGGATATAATGAAAAAAAGTACAAAGAAGAAATGATAAGCGAAGAAAAAGAAAATCAAAAACCACATCAGCAGGAGAATGCTGGGACTGTGAGAAGAAAAAGAAGATTTCAACTGTAGATTCTTTATAAATAAAACGAATATGAAGAGAATGTGTATATAGGAAAAGAATAAGAATGGATGGTAATATCATTGCCATAGAGAGAAGGATGAAAATGAATGGCAATGTTTACGGCCGCAGGGGAAGAACAACATATGGATGAAGAACAAAAAGCACAGGAAACGGCTCTGCGTCTGCAGGCAATTGGAAACAGCATTTTGTGTGCCGCCAGAGATGAACTGTATCTGAGTATGCGTTTTCTGGATGTGGCACTGAGCAGTTTTGCCTATCAGATGGACGGAGAAATACATGGCATTGGTACAGACGGACAGGTGATTTATTTTCAGCCGAGAATGCTTGGAAACCTCTATAAGCGAAACCGTATTCTGGTCAACAGGGGATACCTGCATATGGTTTTCCATTGTATTTTCCGGCATTTTGCGTGGAAGGGAATGGAAACAGAAAAGGACAGGCAAGAACCGGAAGAAAACTGCCGGAACAGGGAAATGAAACTGCGTGATCTAAGCTGTGATATTGCAGTGGAGCACATTATAGATGGGATGAATTACAGAAGCATTCGATTTTCAAGGAGTCTTTTGCGCAGAGAAACCTATCGCCTTCTGGAAAAAGAAAAAAAGA
>ERZ1673739.2992-NODE-2992-length-12519-cov-4.464939_pt1 | contig 12519 bp, 11 predicted proteins | sample MGYA00580210_ERZ1673739 | MGnify/ENA primary metagenome ERZ1673739 (study PRJEB41218, sample SAMN15661749) | gut metagenome | host: Homo sapiens | place: Canada: London | collected 2015-08-20/2019-03-30 | study: EMG produced TPA metagenomics assembly of...
TCCTGATACAAGCAAGTCCCCACCCACTGCTTATTGCTCTTCGCAATTGAAGCATGGGACTTACTTGATTCGGTTAAATCATAGTTTTCATATCATCTCAACATGATATTCAGAAAACGTTTTCACCGTTATTGCATACCGTTTCTTTCACAAAAAATTCTACAATATTTCCCATACAGGAATTGACCTTGTGATTTTCTTACGGTATGATAAAAATCAGAAATCCAATATCATATTTTTAAGGGGGAAATTTCCAGTGAAAAAATTCATAGAAGAATTTAAGGCGTTCGCCCTTCGCGGAAACGTCATGGACATGGCAGTCGGTGTTATTATCGGAGGTGCTTTTTCCGGAATCGTAACCTCCCTGACTGACAACTTCATCAATCCAATCCTGAATGTGATCACGGGCGGAGCTACATACTCTTTGCAGGATGTATCCGGATTCGCATCTGCATTTATCTCTTCCGTTGTCAACTTTATCATCATGGCGTTTATCCTGTTCTGTCTGCTGAAAGCGGTGAACAAGATTACCTCTCTGGGCGCAAAAAAAGAAGAGCCAGCGGCTCCTACTACCAAGGTATGTCCTTACTGCATGAGCGAAATTGATATCAAGGCTACCCGCTGCCCGCACTGCACTTCCCAGTTACCGGAAGAAGAGAATAGCTGCAAATGAAATAATTTCCATAAAATCCAGAAAATCTGCCAGACAAATTACGATTCTTGTATACGCTTTGTCTGGCAGATTTTTTATTAGATAAACCTTTATGTACTATTGTAAGTTTTTACAGAACATTAACTTTATGTACGTCTGTATTATAAAATGAATTATAAACCTCTCTAATATTCACTGCGTATGTAATTAACTCAAAAAATTTTATGCTGATAACACTAATGATGAAAAATCAAACATATCACCAAGTGAAACTGAACTCTTAGGTTTTAATACCTCAATCACATGCTCCAGTGTTTTCTGACATTTTTCTTCATCCCTTACAATACCAAATAATTCAGCTGTAAGTCTTATAAAAAACGTATTTTTTTATATTCACTCTACTTTTTTATTACTCTCCATTGTATCAAGCAGCTCTTCTAACCTGCTTAATTGCTTCGAGTACTTATTTTCCAGAGAAAGCAATCTATGTGCAAGTTTAGAAAGATCGATTTCTTCTTTAACGGATGCCTTTCTATTCACATCATACATGAAATTATGCCAGTGTGAATCCTGAGCATTATCCAAAATCAACACATTATTTCTTATTTCAGGTTTTAGTTCTTCTATAAGATATGGTGAATAATTATTCAATGGAATTTTATTTGTATCTTTTATACTTTCTATCGCAAGCTTATATGAGCTGATACTTTTTCCACGTCCTCCATCGTTCGTATCTACCATAAGCGCAATTCCTCCTGAATAGGGATCTGGTTTCACACGATTCGGAATATCTATATTCCAATACATAGTACAATAACAAGGTTTTGACTCATAAGATGCAAAATCTATTTTTATGCAATGAGTCGTAGGAATAATTGGTCTTTCTTCACAGGATGTGTATAAATGTATGGTTGATGTTCTTTTTTGGCTTTTGAATTTGTCTCTTACTTTTTCAAAGTACTCTTTTACTATTTTTACACTTTCAAATTTACTTTGAAAATTTTCTGTATCCTGGAAATCCTGAATTCCCCGAAGCATCGCTGCCGAATAATTTCCATCTTTATAGAAAAGTTCAAAATAACACATATATACTTTGTCCGAAGAATTAGGCAACATGTAATAACCACGATATAATTTATTGGCAAACAATTCTATAGATAGGATTTCAGAATTTCTATCTGATATAAAAGCATTCACGGGAAATTTTTTCTTAAATGTCTCTGGAGATAATGTTAAATCTTCTTCCTTAATTCTGTCCACAGGGTTCCGGAGATACAGTGAAAAAGAACTTGCCATCATTCGAAGTGTTTTTACAGATATTGCTTTTCCAGACCGGGCATTTTTTAATGTCACAGGAGATATTGCCAATCCAGAAAATGTCTCATTTGCCTTGTATGTGCTTAACTTAAATGATGGCATGATACATTCATCAATAAGATATGTAATATTAAAAGCACTGTTCTTTCGTGCTTCTTCCGAAACTTTTCTAACATTTATTTCTGTTTTTTTCTTATTAGTCATTTTTATTCCTTAAAAAGATATAATAAGATTATTTATTATAAAAATATCTCTATTTTATCTATTTTTTTGTTTTTTATATTCTTGTTATATCTTATATCTTAATGTATACTCATCATGAAGTCAAGAATAGATTAAGAAAGTGGAGGAAAATACGATGTCAGATACTAAAAATCAAAAGAACAGTCTACGAATCGACTTACATTTGCATTCGACCTTATCGGATGGTTTAAACACCGTGGCAGAAGTTATTGAGCTGGCCCGTCAGGAGGGCATGCGGGTAATCGCACTGTCTGATCACAATCTTTTCGCCATTACTGAGAAAATTGTGATTGGCTGTGGAGAAAATATACTTGAAGTAATCCCGGCATGCGAATTTTCAACCACTTATTACAGTCCTCTCAGAGAAAATGTCTCCGAAGAAATCCATGTGGTAGGGCTTTTTCCATACGGTGTCGATCCTGCTTCTTTTAAGGAACTTTTTGACGGAATCGCACAGGGAAAATTAAACTATATCGCTGCAATCATAAAAAAATTAAATGAACTGGGAATTGAAATTTCCATGGATGAAGTTATGAGTGTAAAAGAAACGGACGGATTTATCGGACGCCATCGTATCGCTGATGTTCTGATTGCCAAAGGATACGGTTCTACCTATGATGAGATTTTCGATAGTTATATAGGAAACTTTTCTCCATACTACATAAAGGCAACAGCTTTTATCCCTTATGCTCCATTAGATACTGTGGTACAGGAAATCATCCGTAACAATGGAATACCCATTCTCTGTCATCCATATGGTTATTCCTTCAGAGAACCGGAAATCGAACTTCTGGTAAAACAGTTTGCAAAAGCTTCAAAAGGTGCAGGGGCAATGGAAGTTTACTACGAAAAGTACCTGGATGATCCACATAAGATAAGTTTTCTGGAAGAGTTACAGAAAAAATATTCTCTCATGGCAAGTGTGGCTTCCGACAGACATCGCCCTGACCAGCCATTCGCTACCGGTGGAAATATTGAGTACTACAAGAAAATGCTGGATTCTCTGAAAAGAAGGAAATGAAAATGACAGAAAAAAAATTTTTATTTACCAAAAAGAAAATCGCTATTATATTACTCTTTATCGGAATATTATTACTGGTATTTATTTTCGATTCTAAACAACAGGCACAATTTAACTCTGTTAACACCGCATATACAGAAATGGAAAACGGAGACTTTGAAGCTGCCCTTAAAAAGTTTGAAGCTTATGTAAACACCAAACATACATCTTTATACTGGAATTTTCTGGAACTCGTAAACGGAAAAAATAGTCCAGTTACATACAATAATGTAGAAGTCGCTCTCCAGAAATGTAAAGATCAAATGCACTAATCCCAAGTCCGTCCGTTAAAACCAAGACAATTTGAGGTATTATTAAAATGAAATATTATCATGTGACCTCTAAATATAATTTAAAATCCATTATGAAACATGGGCTTGTCCCCAGATATGGTTTTCTTTCCGAACTGATTTTTGAGAAAACATCTGCTGTTTATCTTTTCCTGACTCTGGATGAAATATCCTACGCCATGGAACACTGGATGGGAGATTGTATTACTCGTGTGTATAATAAGGAAGACCTTATCCTTCTTGAAATTAATCCCCCCTCAGATTTAGCTGCAACACTGAAAGTACGATACGACTGGGAAGCTGTTTCCTATCAAACAATTTCTCCAGAATACATTTCCGTATCGAAAATTCCAGTCTCCTAACAAAATAATAAAAGCATCTGCCAGACAATACTACTGTTTTCGTTTTGTCTGACAGATGCTTTTCATTTTTAGCTTTTTTGAATTGCCAATCGGATATTTGCAATCCACTTAAAATTTATATATGCATTTTCACTCTATTATTTCCACAGTGTTTTTTCCGCAAATTCCTTAATCAGCTGTGGCCATGTATTCCAGTCCTGATACAAACAAGTACTTCCCCACTGCTTATTCCTTTTCTCAAATGAAGGCTGAGTATTTATTTCGTTTAGTTAAAAACAAAAATATCCTGGACAAGTCGCAATATAAAACATTGAACTTGTCAGGATATTTTTAGTGTTCTGCTGCCAGTTTCGCAATTCATGGTTTACTGACAGCCCTATTTTCTTTTACTGCTCCCACAGATTTGCATTTCCAAATCTTTTATCAAGCCCTGCGCTGAACCATCTTCCATTCAGTACTTTTGAGATAATCTCTTTCTTCGCTTCTTCAGAGATACTGTCATCTGCTTCCATTCTGTCAAGAATCTCATCATAGGAAGCACGATCATAAGACTGTTCAACAATAGCCTGATCTTTATCTGCATTTAACAGTAACTGTGATGGTCCTTCTTCTGCACCGGTCCATGCCTCCCATGTTACCAGTCCATCTCCGTTTGGATCTCCTGTACGAAGGAAGTTTCCAATATAATCCTGGAATTCTTGGGTCAGTTCCTTTGGTCCTTCATATTCATAAGCGCTTCCATCTCCTGCTGCAGAACCTGCTGCGATTCCAGACAGGAACGGAATAAAGACACCATGAGAAGCACCGATCAAATTTGCCTGCTCTTTACCCATCAGTTCCTCATCTGTTCCGAAATCAAAATCACATGTGTAAATCGGCGCATCATATTTATCAATCATCTTCACTGCTGATTCTTCTGCATTAAACAGTCCATATAACTCACTGCCATATTTTAATGCAAATTTATATTCAGCACTCTTATCACCTTCAACCAGGTCACCTGCATCTGCAAAATATGGATCTCCTTTTGCAAAGATAGAAAATTCAGAAGAACCTGTCAACATAATTAATGGTACATCATTATAATCAGAAGTATCAAATCCTTCTTCCGGAAGTACAACGCCATCTCCGTACAAATGAGGGAATACACTCATACGAATTCCTGCATTTGTCATAATTCCTGCAAGACGACCTGCATCTACACCGTACAGATAATCTCTGACGTCTTCTTTATCACCTTCATCTTCAGAAAGCAGCCATGCAGTTGCTTCTTCCTCAGTTTCTTTTACGCCATCTTCTACTGCAAGTGCTACAATAGCTTTTGCTGTTACTTTCTGGCTGTCTTCTGTATCTGCAATTGTCATTCCACCGCTGAAAGAAATTGCTTTCTGGAATTTTCCTTTGAAAATCGGAGAGATCAGCATTGCCATTACATCACGACCACCTGCTGAGAATCCTGAGATTGTAATGTTTTTCGGGTCAGCTCCAAGACTTTCTCCATTTTCTGCAATCCAGTCAAGTGCTTTTTCGAAGTCAAGCAAGGTATAGTTACCGGAATTTTCTTCATCTGTTCCTGTTTTTAATGCAGGCAGGCTGTTAAAGCCCAGGCAGCCAAGTCTGTAATTCAATGCGATTACCACACAATTCTCATTTGCTGCAAGTTTCTCAAATGGAATCTCTTTACTTGTTCCTGTCTGATTATTTCCACCGTGGATATAAACAAGAACAGGAAGATCTGCTGCATCTGTGTTAGGACGATAAATATCCATGTTCAGACAGTCCTCAGAACCAACTACTTCTCCGCCTGAGACCTGAATTCCAAGATTTCCATCCTTTGTTGCGTCAAAAGTCCCTTCCCAGTCCTCACAGTCCTGTGGAGCCTTCCAGCGAAGCTCGCCTACCGGAGCAGCCGCATACGGAACCCCTGTCCAGAGAAGTGTCTGATCATCGTTTACCAGGCTTCCTTTCATTTCTCCGTTCTGGATTGTCTGAACTACATCCGCATGGAATGCATTTTCTGCTGCTGTGGCTGTGTTGTCTGCTGCAAATGCCATCGGTGCATTCATTGCGGAAAGCATCAGAGACATGGTCAGTACCGCTACAATTTTTCTTTTCATTTTTAAAATCCCCCTTTGTTTTTCATCCGGTTTATCTGATATTTACAGTTTATCATTCTTTGTTTTTTCTGTAATCTCCGTATTCTTGCATTGTTTGTGCAATCTTGCAAAAAATAAAGGTAATTTCTTGCACTTCTGTAAAAACCTGCACTTTTCTTTCCAAACAAATGAAATAATGATAAAATAAGTCCATAAAACCAACCGGCTTCCACCCTGAAGTGCGTTTGAAATAAGAATAATTATGAGGGATTTTAATGAAAAAATTGATGAGGCTTTGTTTTTCTCTTTGCCTGATATGCACAGGGCTTTTTGTTTTTTTCAATATTTGTCTGAACCATCAAAATACTCCTTCTCAGCTTTCTGATTCAGCAGGACGCTTCACTTTTGTCTGTCCCAAAGTAAATGAAGGATACTGGACCAGTGCTGCGTATGGAATGAAACAACAGGATGAGCAGCAGAATACAAATACCAAATTTGTCGGACCGACTCAGTATTCTGCCGAAGAAATGCGCACTGCCATTCTCTCTGCCGTCTCCTCTGATTCCGATGGAATTATTACTGTCGGAAGCCGCAAGGACAGTGAAGTCATTGATGCACTGGAAACAGCAGATGAAGCTGGCATACCTGTTGTCCTGATTGATACGGACTATGATGAGATTAACCGTATCTGCTACATAGGAACCAACAATTATGAAGCCGGCCGACTGGCCGGACAGGACATGACCGATTCTTTTTCCGGTTCTCTTCATGCTGCCGTGATTCTTGTTTCCAAATCCAGTCAGAATCAGACAGAACGCCTTCGTGGATTTACAGATGAGCTGGCTCTTCATCCTGACTGCCATGTGGAAACCGTGCTGGAGGCAAACTCTAATTTTTTATATCTTAATGAAGTTCTTCCTCAGACCCTTGAAGAACATCCGGACATTAATGCCATTTTTTGTGCAGAAGAATATTCTTCTACAATCGTAGGACAGATTCTCTCTTCCATGGGTACAAAATATGACAACATCCGGGTAGTTGCCTTTGATAAAATGGAAGAAACTTTAAATTATGTGGCTTCCGGTCGGTATTATTCCACAATTGTACAGCAGTCTGACAGAATGGGAAAACTTGCGGTAAAGCTTCTCTGCGATTATAAAAAAGGAATTCTTCCGGAAAAAGATATTATTTATACAGACAGTTTAAGTATTCGCAGAGAAAATCTCCATGAATTAAAGAAATATGAAAGTGAGGGCGTAGTATGGCATTCTTACAGCGGCAGTCTTCTGTCGAATCCACAGCAGGAGAATTAAAGAAATTCTTCCATCAGAATCTGTTTTTTGCTTTTCTGATTGCACTTTCCGCCATTATTTTCTGTATTATATCAGAGTCAAAATTCGAACATCTGAACCAGCAGCAACTTGAATTTAACCAGTTTTATATGGAACTTGACAAACTTCATACAGAACTGCATACTTACGCCTCCGGAATGAATCCTTCCAGTAAAGCTTCTATTTATAATCACCTTCAGACGCTTCAGTCCTCCATGATTTCTCTGGAAAATCTTCCGATCAGCGCAATCTATCAAAGAGACATTACAGATGTGGGGAATATGTTAACTCATTATTCTTCATACGCTGAAAGTATTCTTCAGTCTGATCCTTCTCTTTATCATCCCCAGAAACTGTCATGGACTTACCAGATGAATCAGAAATACTATCAGGCCCAGGAAGTATATCAGACTATCAGCGCAGAGTTCCGTGGATTGGATTTTCAGATCCTGGAATATTCCAGGATTACATTAAAGCAGTTCCGTCTCCGTTATCTGATTTTTATCTGTCTCATCGTTTTTATCCTGTTTTTCCTGATGATAGGAGAAATGCTTTACTCTATTCTGCTTTCACGTAACATTACAAATCCTCTTCGGGAACTGACCTCAACGATACAGGCATTTAATTTGAGGAAACTGGAAGACTGCCATCTGGTTTCCCTCAGTTCAAACCATAACATCGAAATGAATATGCTTGTTCATGTTTTTAACATTATGCTGCAGACCATACAGGAACAATTTGAAAAAATACAGGAAAATACAGCTACTGCAATTCGCCTTCAGCAAAAAGAAGTAGAAAATCTTCGCATCGCCAATCTTCTTCGCTCCAGTGAACTGAAGGCTCTCCAAATGCAGATCAATCCTCATTTTCTGTTCAATACCTTAAATATGATTTCACAAACTGCTTATGTAGAAGGTGCAGAAACCACTTCACATCTTCTGGACTCGGCTGCTACTCTTCTTCGATATACACTGGATTTTTCCACCCGCGCAGTCACACTTGCCACAGAGCTTGAATATCTTGGAATCTATGTCTCCCTGCAGGAACAACGTTTCGGCGGCCGTATTCGATTTCTTTTTAAATTAGATGAATCTTTCCATAACATTCAGGTACCTGCATTAATTTTGCAGCCTCTGGTAGAAAATTCTATTGTACATGGTATTGGTATGTATTTAAAAGATGCTGTAATAGAAATTCATACGGAATACGATGCTGTGCAAAATCGTGGTATTATCCGTATTATTGATAATGGAGTCGGCATGACAGAAGAAAAACGTCAGGCTGTCATTACTGAAATGAAACACTCCAATCATCCCGGAAGAACCATCGGGCTTTCCAATGTTTATGCCCGGCTGAACATTTTTTTCTATAATCAGGCCAGTATAGATATTCAAAGTATTCCTGAAATAAAAACAGAGATTACCCTTTCCCTGCCATGTATATTACAGTCCGATGAAACGCAGCAAAGCAGTCAGGAGGCACTTCATGAATGATAATTATAAAATTTTAATTGCAGATGACGAACAGATTGAATGCACTGCTCTTGAACTTCTGCTCAAAAACACCTTCTCCGGCATTCAGATTTTACCCAGTGTATCAAACGGAGTGGATTTTATTAACAGTGTACGTTCCTTTCACCCGGACATTGTTATTGTAGACATCATCATGCCCGGTATGAATGGTCTGGATGCTCTGGATATGATTCGTACTCAGTATCCGGACATTAAAGTCATTCTCCATTCTTCATACAGTGAATTTTCATATGCCAAACGTGCGATTGCCCTCAACGCATTTGACTATATTGTAAAGCCTATACAGAAACCGGTTTTTATTGAATTGATGAAGAGAGTTTTTCATACACTTGATCAGGAACGGAAAAAGAAGTCTTCTCAGGAAAATATTCAGCAGCTTGCAGGTGAAGTTACACAGCTTGTAGAAAATGACATGATGTCCTCCATCTTACTTGGCACGATCAGCGAGCATACTTCCCGTCTTTTTCTTCGTTCTCTGTCCCAGGAATATAATGGAGGTTTTCTCGTTACCGTCCGAAAATGCGGTAATCTGGATGGACTCTGGACACAGCAACAGGCAGACGAGCTTCTGCATACATTAAACCAGGTCTGTCTCTGTCTTGGGAAACTTTACGGACACGAACTCATCCTGTACCTTATTCCCAATCTTGGAGTCGGTGAGGGAAACTATCAGGAATGGGCAAGAACATTATTTTCCATGTCAAAAGAACCTCTTTTATACGGTATCAGTACATGGAAATTTACAATGGAAGAACTGCCTGCTGCAAGAAAAGAAAGTGAAAGTATCCTGATTGGAAAACAGGAACCTGGAAGTTATTTTTTCGAATTTGCAGAATCTGTTCATGTAACAAATCCGTTTTCCCAAGAAAAGGAACAATTAACAGCCCTCTTTTTTGATGGAAAAACAGAAGAATGTAACGGAATTATTTCCAGGCTGATTCATCAGTACGCAGACAGTCACCTTCCACTGGAACCGTTGAAGGTTTATTCCGCCTATTTTTTTATCTCCCTTTATGAACAGGCAAATAAACGTTTTCCATTTCCCTGTTATACAGATCACCAGTTTCAAGCTGATTTTCGGTCATTTATCTCCTGCACAGAGTATGAAGATTTAAACCGTGCTTTAGACACTTCCATGGAACATCTCCACAGGCAAATTCTTGCTCCCACAGGCAGATTAAGTGAACATGTAAATAAGGGTATCCTCTGTATTCTGAAAATGTATAACCAGAATATCTCTCTGGAAGACATCGCCCTTCTGGTTGGAATCAGCCCCTTTTATCTCAGCCGTCTTTTAAAGCAGGAGCTGGACCAGACTTTTGTGGAAATTCTGACAGAAGTGCGCATCACAGCAGCTTTGAAGCCGCTCCGCAACACTTCCAAAACTATCCGGGAAATCAGTGAAGAAGTCGGTTATCTTAATACCAATTATTTTTATAAAGTATTTAAAAAACAAACCGGTATGACTGTTGGAGAAATCCGCAGATATCTGCGCCCCTAGAATGTGTTTAAAAATTCATTTCCACAATCCGAGTGCCCCAATTCATAACATATTTTTCATCTCACACTGCAAGATTCTGCACAAAATATCAACATCTGGCATGTGATTTACAGCAGTTTTTCGCACAAACACGACAACTCCTTTGATTGTTTTTTGCCTTCCGAAACGGTATAGTTATACCATCAAGTTCGTGAAAGAAAGGGGTTTCAAAGATGAGAAAGAATTTAAAAGTATTATCCACAGTTTCCTCCATGTTATGCACATGCATCCTGTTTTGCGGTGTGCCGGTTCATGCGGCTGATGCCAATGCAGATGCTCTTCCGGGAGGCGTATTCGTAGAAGCAAATGAAGATTCCGAAACAGGCTACACAGTAACTTTCCGTTACTATAACGAGAATGCTACTAATGTTCAGGTTGCCGGCGGTTTTGATTTCTACGAAGAAAATGCAGATTATGCTTATGGATACGGTGCCAAATTAGACGAAGGCGATTCCACAGGAGATCACCTTTTCAAACCGGAAACCTGGTCCAAAGATGCTAATCTTTATCATGTAAACGATCAGGCTACTATCATTGATATGCAGCAGGATGAAGACGGCGCATGGACCTGTACTCTTGATCTGACAGGCGGCTGGTATTTATATCAGTATAATGTATCCTATAATGATGCCAATTATTATGAAAGCGTTACAGACCCGGAAAATCAGCCTTCCTGCAACAGCATTGGTGCTCACCAGACAAGAAGCCAGTTCTATGTCCCTTATGACGCAGAAAAACAGGCTCCTCAGGATGACTGGACATGGTCTACTCCTGCCGAAAAAGAAGAAGACCGCGGAACTTTATATCAGACAAGCTATATGAGCGCAGACAATATTGTCAGACCAGTAGAAGTTTATCTTCCGGCTTCTTATGATGCTGACCGTGAAGAGCCGTACAAAGTTCTTTATATCTCCCATGGCGGCGGCGGTGAAGAAGGTGACTGGGTTTACCAGGGACATGCCGGCAACATCGTAGACCGTCTTACAGCAGAAGGAACCTGCGATCCGTTTATCATTGTTGCAATGAACAACTCTCAGTTCAGCTGGGATTATGATGCCATCTATGACAACACAAAAAACTATCTGATTCCTTTCATTGAAGAAAACTATAACGTTTCCAAGGAAGCTTCCGGACGTGCATTTGCCGGTCTTTCCATGGGTGGTATGACTACCAGTGAACTGCTTTTCCGTGATCAGGAATTATTTGGATACTATGGTATCTTCAGCGGCTCTGCTGCTTTTGATCTCCCAGAACAGGATGATTATTCTTCCTATGAAACACCTGACATCTACCTTGCAGCAGGCTGGGCTGATATGGCTTACATGAACGATTCCTATCAGACAGAAACTGACAGAACTACAACCGGACTGGCTGATAAATTTGATGAATTAGGCATTGAATACAACGACGGAAACGGTATTGAAGTTGTACAGGGCGGACATGACTGGTTTACATGGCCACAGATTCTCAGAGATTATGTAACAACTACACTCTGGAAATAATCGGTAAGTCAGAATATCCTGACAATTGTAGTAAAGGACTTACTTGCTGCCAACATAAATTCTGAATCGAATAAAGTTGCATGAAATAAGAGCCAGGGGGCTAAAAACCCTGGCTCTTATTTATCATCTCTTAGAATAATTTTTGATCCATCCGTCTATCTACCAGATTTAGATTTTTCCAATTCTACAAACTTGAATTTATCGTTCTCTTTTATGTCTGTCAATAAGCAATAAAATAAACATAATAAGCCATATCATCCATGCAATCAAGCAACCTGTTCCTTGATATTGAATATCTATGATTATTCCTACAATGAACGGCAAAGACATAACCATCATTCTTTTTCCATATGCCTTACACATAACGTTTTCATCATATTTTTTTCGTTCTTCTTCTGACTTCATATTATAACCAGACAAAAATCGGGCAGCTTTTCCTTTTGATTTGTAAAAATATATTCCAAATAGAAACATGAGTACTGCCATTGAAAAATCATAAATAATAATGAACATATTATCCAGCTCCTTTCGCTCTGCCAAATTCCGATTGAGATTTCACCTGTTTTAAGAAATTTAATAACTGTTATATTTTGT
>ERZ1673739.2994-NODE-2994-length-12496-cov-39.004501_pt1 | contig 12496 bp, 8 predicted proteins | sample MGYA00580210_ERZ1673739 | MGnify/ENA primary metagenome ERZ1673739 (study PRJEB41218, sample SAMN15661749) | gut metagenome | host: Homo sapiens | place: Canada: London | collected 2015-08-20/2019-03-30 | study: EMG produced TPA metagenomics assembly of...
AAACATTACCGAAAACAACCAATAATGTTTGCAAAGACAATTTTAATATTAAATCTTTTAGGAGGGTTTAAAATGAAAAAGAAATTAGTAACAGTATTACTCGCTTCTTCAATGGTAGCAACAATGCTTGCCGGATGTGGATCAGGAAGCGGAGACGGAACAGAGAAAGGCTCATCTGCAAAGGGCGGCGATGGCTCAGTTTACATGTTAAACTTCAAGCCGGAGACAGATCAGGCATGGCAGGATCTTGCAGAGAAGTACACAGATGAGACAGGCGTACAGGTTACAGTAGTAACAGCAGCTGATGGACAGTACAAGACAACACTTAAGTCTGAGCTTGCTAAGAAGGAAGCTCCAACAATCTTCAATATCGGAAGCACATCAGACTGCGCAGAGTATGACAAATACATATATGACTTAAAGGACAGCGAGATTTACAAGCACCTTACAGATAAGTCACTTGCACTTGAGTACAATGGCAAGATTGCATCAGTAGCTAACTGCTATGAGTGCTACGGAATCATCTACAACAAGGCAATTCTTGAGAAATACTGCAGCAACTACTCTGGAGCAGTTATCAAGTCAGTAGATGATATCAAGGATCTTGATACATTAGAGAAGGTTGCAACTGATATCAACGAGCATGTAGATGACATCAACAAAGCTTGTGACTTACATCTTACAGAGGCATTTGCTTCAGCAGGACTTGACAGCGGATCTAACTGGAGATTCACAGGACATCTCGCAGGTCTCGCACTCTACTATGAGTTCAAGGATGCAGGATGTGATCTCACAGCAGGACAGAAGGAAGTTACAGGTAAGTACATGGACAACTTCAAGAGAGTTTGGGATATGTACACAAATACATCAGCAGCAGACAAGGCTACACTTGATTCAGGAAGCTTAAATGCTGAGTCAGAGCTTGGTATGGAAGAGGCTGTATTCTACCAGAATGGTGACTGGGAGTATGCTAACTTCGCAGATGACAACGAGAACGGATACACAGTTAAGCAGTCTGACCTTTCAATGATGCCTATCTACTTCGGTGTAGATGACGCGAACGAGGGACTTGCAGTTGGTACAGAGAACCACTGGACAGTAAACGCTAAGGCAGATCAGAAGGATATTGATGCAACACTTGAATTCCTCAACTGGGTAATCACAAGTGATGACGGACGTGATGCAATCGTTAATAAAATGGGTCTTTCAGCTCCATTCGATACATTCACAGGCGACTATGAGTCAAAGAACGCTTTTGCTAATGTAGCATCAGAACTTGCAAAGGAAGGCAAGACATCAGTAGCATGGTCATTCAACGCAACACCTTCAGTAGATGACTGGAGAGCTGATTTCCTTGCTCCACTCACAGAGTACACAGAGCGTAATGGTTCATGGGATGACGTTGCAAAGGCATTCTCAGAGAAATGGGCTTATTACTGGGATCTTCAGAACGAGCAGTAAAATTCTCTAAAAGTTAGTAAAAAGTAGTAAAAGTGGGGTGAGTGGCAGTCACTCACCCCATATTTTTTTAAGAAAGGTATATTTGTTATGGAAAAGTCGATTAGAAAAAAATTTTGGATCTTCGCTTTACCGACAATGGCAGCATTTACAATAGGATTTATTGTACCGTTCGTATATGGTATCTTCCTTTCATTTTGTAAATTCTCCACTGTTACAGACTGGAAATGGGTGGGATTTAAAAATTACACAAGGATTTTTGTTGTAAACGGCAGTGTGGATACAACCTTTATTCATTCAATCTGGTACACAGCACTATTTACAGTAGTTTCGGTACTGATTATCAATATCGTATCATTTGCAATAGCAATGGCGCTTACAAAAGGAATCAGAGGAACAAATCTTTTCCGTACAGTATTCTTCCTTCCAAACCTGATCGGTGGAATCGTACTTTCATATGTATGGCTGATGATTTTTAACTCTATCCTGCAGAACTATTCAAAGACAATCGTAAGCTCAGAGTGGTCAGCATTCTGGGGACTTATCGCAGTAGTATGCTGGCAGCAGATTGGATATATGATGATTATCTACATCGCAGGTATTCAGAATATACCGGGTGAGCTTATTGAGGCAGCAAAGATTGATGGAGCCAACAGATGGCAGCTCTTAAAGAGCGTTATTCTTCCAATGCTTATGCCGACAATCACAATCTGTACATTCCTGACATTGACAAACGGCTTCAAGCTGTTCGACCAGAACTTAGCTCTTACAGGCGGTAATCCGGGAAAGATGTCAGAGCTGCTTGCCTTAAATATCTACAACACCATGTATGGAACAACAGGATGGCAGGGCGTAGGTCAGGCAAAGGCTGTTATATTCTTTATAATTGTTGCAATTATCGCACTTGCACAGAATAAGATTACTACAAGCAAGGAGGTACAGGACTAATGGCAAAACAGAAAAAAGCGCAGGAAGTCAGTGCCGTAAGACAGGCCAAGCACGGTTGGATAATCACATTATTATTCACTGTTTTATCAGTACTTTGGATTTCACCAATCTTTATGGTGTTACTCAATTCATTTAAGAGAAAAGCCTACATATTCAAGCATCCGTTTGGAATCAGCACAGTATCTATCACTGAGGGCTTTGAAGCCTTCAAGGATGGTATGTCAAGGCTTTTCTGTAGCACATTAAACTACAAGAATGGTCTCAGAATGACACATTTCTGGGACTGCTTTGGAAATTCACTTTTCATCACAGTCGGCTCAGTAGTACTTATTGTACTCTGCTGCTCAATGTGTGCATGGTACATAGTTCGTGTAAAGACTAAGGGCACAAAGCTTATGTATACACTTTGCCTTTTCTCTATGATTGTACCATTCCAGATGGTAATGTTTACATTATCAAAATTTGCAAATATGCTTCATTTATCAAATCCACTCGGTATCATCATTGTATACCTTGGCTTTGGAGCAGGACTTGCTGTGTTTATGTTTACAGGATTTGTAAAGAGTATCTCATTAGAGATCGAAGAGGCAGCTATGATTGATGGCTGTACACCATTACAGATGTATTTCAGGGTCGTATTTCCAATACTTCGTCCTACAGCGGTAACAGTAGCGATACTTGAGGCAATGTGGGTATGGAATGATTACCTTCTTCCATCACTGGTTTTAAACATCAACCAGTACAAAACCATACCAATTGCTATTCAGTACTTAAAGCAGAGCCACGGTATGATTGACTGGGGTGCAATGATGGCCATGCTCGTGCTTGCGATTCTGCCAATTGTTATCTTCTATATTGTATGTCAGAAGTACATTATAGAGGGTGTGCTCGCAGGAGCTGTAAAGGGTTAATATAGCTTACAAGAGGATATAGTTTATGTTATTTAAGCCCCACACTTGTTAAGAAAACATGTGGGGCTTAAGCTAAATTAGCAGGTTTTGTAGTTGTGGATATATGATATAACGAGTGAAATAAATTATATCACATGGATATAATGTAAAAGGACGTATCGCTGTCCGGACGGGGAAAACAATGACAATTGTAGATATAGCAAAAGAATCGGGATACTCAGTAACAACTGTATCCCGAGTTTTAAATAACAGGCAGGATGTTTCTCCTGCAGCAAAAGAAACCATAATGAAAATAGTTGAGGCACACAACTTTGTGCCAAATACCAATGCAAAGAGGCTCAAGCAGACCATTTCCAGAAATATTTATCTGTTGGTAAAGGGTACCTCTAATATGCTGTTTGCAAACGTAGTCGAGGAAATCCAGTCGATAATAGACAGAACAGACTACTCTTTGAGCATCACATATCTGGATGAGGACAGTAATCTAAGCAGTGTGACAGACCGCATATGCAGGGAGCGAAAGCCACTTGGCATCATATTCCTCGGAGGCAGCAGGGAGGATTTCTCGGAGGATACATCTTCGTTTAAGGTGCCGTGTGTTATCGTGACCACATCGGCAGAAAACTGGAGCATGGAGGAGCTGTCATCTGTTTCCATTGATGATGAGAAGGCAGGGGAAACAATCGTCGACTATCTCATCGAGCATGGACATACAAAGATAGCAGAGATTGGAGCCAATCTGGAGCTTTCACAGACAGCTCGTCTGCGACATAACGGATATCTCAACAGCTTAAAAAAGCATGGAATCACACCTGATGAGCGTTACTATGAGAGAGCGCGATTCTCATATGACAGCGCATATCGTGCGATGAAAAAGCTTTTGGAAAAGGATATAGAAATCACCGCAGTCTATGCGATTTCCGATGTCATGGCAATCGGTGCCTTAAGGGCAATACTTGACAAGGGACTCAGGGTGCCGGAAGATATATCTATCACAGGCTTTGATGGTTCGACACTTGCAGAGTACTACAATCCAAAGATTGTATCTATCAGACAGCCGCACAAGGATATGGCGGCACGCAGCGTAGAGCTTCTTTTTAACATGATAGATTTGCATAAAGGCTCATGTCATGAGATAATACCATTTGAGCTGACAGAGGGCGAGAGTGTTGCTAGAATTGATTAAAGACTATATAATATCAGCTTGTTACATTCCGGACATACAATAAACGAGGAGGAATCGCGCATGGAAGTGAATAATAAGATGAAGCACACCATAAAGGTCGCATGGGCCAAAGGGTTTTCACAGTTTTTAGCACTAGCAGGAGCAATCCTGCTAGTGTTTGTGCTATTTAAATTCGATGCAATAATGGCACAGATAGTGAGAATAATAAACATACTTATGCCAATCATCATGGGGATTGTGCTGGCGTATCTCATAAATCCGATGGTAGAGTTTTATGACAGAAAGCTAAGCAATTCGCTTGGCAAAGCCATAGAAAAGAAGTGTGGAAAGAGACCTTCTATGAGAGGGTTGTCAATACTTATAAGTCTGGCCATAATAATAGCCATTATTGTAGTGCTCATCATGATGGTGGTGCCACAGCTTGTAAGCAATATCACAAATGCGGTCAGTCTTTTACCGGATCAGATACAGGACCTTGTGAAAAAAATCACGGAGCTTGCCAAAAACAATGACAGGGCAAAGGAAATAATCACTGAGCTATACAATAACGGCATAAGCTATTTTACTGAATGGGTAAAGGACAATATGCTCGGACAGGTTACCTTTGTGATAAACGGTATTATGGGAATCTTTGGCACAGCGGTAAACTGCCTTGTTGCATTCATCGTTGCCATCTATGTCCTGCTTAGCAAGGATACCTTCAAACGCCAGACTAAAAAGCTCGTGAGCGCATTTCTGCCGGAGCGCCATATACAGGTGCTTTCAAGCATCTTAAAAGAGAGCGACAAGATATTCGGTGGTTTTATCAGTGGTAAAATCATTGATTCACTCATAATCGGAGCTATCTGTTTCGTGTGCTGCCTGATACTGCGCATGCCGTATGTAGCACTCATCAGCGTGATAGTAGGAGTGACCAATGTCATACCGTTCTTTGGACCGTACATCGGAGCCATACCAAGCACCATACTCATCATGCTCGACAGCCCGTCAAAGGGTGTGATATTTTTGCTGTTTATCATTATCTTACAGCAGGTGGACGGCAATATTATCGGACCAAAGATACTCGGTGAGTCCACAGGACTCTCACCTTTCTGGGTGGTATTTGCAATCTTCCTTGGAAATGGATTATTTGGAGTAGTGGGGCTGTTCATCGGAGTACCGACATGGGGTGTCGTGTACTACCTGATAAAGAGATATGTGAATTATCGTGTGAGGAAGAAAGAATAAACGTACTGTTAAAAAATAAGTTATAAATTTTGAAAATAGTACTTGAATACTGGAAAATATGTGTATATAATGTGTGAACGAGGCTTTGAAAAAGAGCTTGTTCACACATTTTTTTAATGGATTTTCTGCAGGGGTGAACCTGTTGGGAAAAGTTATTATGAATTGAATTTTTGGGGAGGGCATTTACACATGAAGACAGATATGACCAAAGGCAATCCAATGAAAATTATATTGCTGTTCTCGATTCCTGTTCTGATGGGAAATCTGTTTCAGCAGTTCTATAATATGGTGGACACGATTATCGTGGGGCAGTATCTGGGCTCAAAGGCGCTTGCGGCGGTTGGCTCGACAGGCTGTATTATGTTTCTGGTGCTTGGCTTTGCAAATGGAATAGCACAGGGCTTTGGAGTTATGGCAAGCCATGCGTTTGGTGCGAAAAAAGAGAAGCTTTTGAAGCATTATGTGGCTTTAGCTATCATTCTTACTGTGATTGTTTCAGTGGTGCTCACGATTCCGACAGTGCTTGCATCGAGGCAGCTTCTTATCTGGCTCAATACACCTGATGATATACTTGTCATGGCTGATGCGTACATAAAGGTCATTTTTGCGGGAATTTTCTGCACCATGTCCTACAATGTGGCTTCCGGTCTTTTGCGAAGCATCGGAGACAGCAAGACTCCGCTGTACTTTTTGATTTTTTCATCTGTATTGAATATTGTGCTGGATATATTCTTTATCGTGGTGGTGAAGGCAGGCACGGCAGGAGCAGCTTATGCGACAGTTATCTCCCAGGGAATTGCTGCAGTTTTGTCATTTATCGTGATGTTTAAGAAGTATGATTTGCTGCGCACCAGCCGTGAGGATTATTACATGGACTGGAGCGGAATCTGGCGAATGCTCTCAATCGGTCTGCAGATGGCACTCAACTATTCAATCACTGCTATCGGAACGATGATTTTCCAGGCTGCGGTCAATGTGTTCGGTTCGCAGGTGGTAGCTGCGTATACCGCCGCATCCAAGGTCAGCAATATCGCGACACAGACCATGCCTACACTTGGAACAGCCGCTGCGACTTACTGCGGACAAAATCTAGGAGCAGGAAGATACGACAGGATATTTAAGGGTATGAAGTCATGCTTTTTCATATGTATAGGCTGCGCAGTTTTAGCGGCAGCAATTAACTGCTTTGTCGGACCGTACATGATAGGCTGGTTTATCACATCGCCTACGGCAACTGACATTGACTGTGCTATGAAATATCTGAAAATCGCGAGTGTCTTCATGCTTCCTCTTGCATGGATTTTTGCATACAGAAACGGTCTGCAGGGACTTAACAAGGGTCTTGTGCCTATGCTTAGCGGTGCGATGGAGCTTGTGTCGAGATGGATTGCAATACTTGCCCTGTCAAAGCCATTTGGTTACGGCGGTGTGTGCTTTGCAGATCCGGCAGCCTGGCTTACAACAGGAATACTACTTATTGTGACCTACTATGTGTGGGAGATGCGCATGAGAAAGAAGATACAGATAAAATAGATTTCACACAAATTGGTTTATTCGTGGTACAATTAAGCCACGGATAAATCAATTTCATTTACAGAGATAAAGAGGCGGATTGCATGAATTATTATGAGCTTTCAAACACTGTCACCCCTGATACCATTGGATACAAAAATGGCTTATGGCAGAAAAGATATGTGCAGATTTACAGAGTATTGACTGTTGTATGGAGTGTTTTGACATTATGCTTGTTGTTTGGAATGTTCCATAGGGATGACTATAGTTCAGGAATGATTAAATCATGTTTATTGCTCCTTTTTGCAGGTATTATTTTTCTGGTGTTGATGCTGATCGCTGTTGTTAATATATCAGCGAAAAGGACAGAGAATTGGAGCCTTCAGGACAGGCATGATTACAATTTGGCTATGTACAGAACCAGATACAGGAATAATAGGCAGCTTCAGTCAGTTGTGTTGATAGTGATGGCTAAGCAGCAGCTTCTTATGTCAAACTATGATCTGGCCGCACAGGCTCTTGCAATGGTTGATATCAATTGTGTGAAGCTGCCATATTTAAGAGATTATTATTTTTGCAATGCTGCAGTTTTGTTCCTATGTGATAAGCCGGGCTGGCAGGAGTGGCTGGATAAGTGCTATGCTGTGCCGGCGAATCAAAAGCAGATGACGGACATGCAGATTGGTGCATTGTTTTTATCAGAAAATGCAAAAATGGATTTGTGTCAGGCAATTTACGCAGACACCAGGATAAAGCATAAGTGGCCGACAGCAATTGTAATTACTGCGATATTGGTGTTGTATGCAGGAATTTTCTATGGAGTAGGAGGCTTACTGTCTCGAGGATATCACTATAGATACTGGTTCGAGCTGTCGTCTGTTCTGATAACATACGCAGGCTGTATGGTCTTGTCGCTTTACTGGATAATCAGGTGGATATTATTCAGTGACAGCGTATCTAAAAAGTCAGAAGGCGTAAGGCTATTCAGAAAAGTAATACTCATAGTCATGTGGCTGTGTTTGATGGCTGCCATGGTTATTAATCTGATAATTTCATTCATCGGCATGGATACGGAGAAAAAGGTATATGCGAATGGTCTTATCTGCATGAGTACTTCGGATGGATATAATACTGATGAATATTATAACATCAAGGTTGGACCTTTCCTGAGACGAAATTTGACATTTAAGGAAACAATAAAGTTTGGACTTATAAACGATGATGACAGCACCGGAGACAGTGGAAATGATGCTGGTGATAGTGGTGCAAATGACAGTGAAAACAGCACTGATAATAATTCACAGTCATACAATGACGCTTCTGAAAATACAGAAAATGAGAATGCAGGAAATGAGAACGCTGACGAAAGTCTGGATACAGAAAGCATGGCCGTATATGATTACATGTCAGCTGCAGGGATGCTCTCAGCCGGGGATGCCGGTACTATTCGCAATGGTTACACTGCCAAAGGCACATTTTATGCTGTTTTCGAAACCGGCGAGGCTGATGGAAATACGTATGAGAATAGGTTAGTTTATGACAGAGTTTCTGAAAATGGACAGTGTGATTTGTTTGTTTATGAGCAGTTGGTTAGTGGCTCAGATACAAGGCTACTGGGATTTTATGCTGTAAATAAAACCACAAATGAGGTTTTCTCAGCAGATAGAAACTCATGGGGTGGTGTGAGCAGCAGGGAATATCAGGACGCAACAGGAGAAAATTAGGCTGGTACATGTCGCATAAACGATGTACTAGCTGGTTGTCTCCCTGCGAATCAGCACAGGCGCTATCTTTTTGTGCGTTGGCGCCAAATCGGGCTCAGGCTTTCTTTGCTTGCGGTTATCCATCTGCTTGACGAGCAAATCCATGGCGGTTCTTGCGATTACATCTATCTGCTGGCCGATGGTGGTGATTGGAATTATGGCTTCGTTGGCAATTGGTGAATTGTCGAAGCCGACTATCTCATAGCTGTCCGGCAGGCAGCCGTATTTTTGTATGACAAGGTTCAAAAACATGTTGGCATATGTGTCGTTTGCCAGGAATACCCCTTTCTTTTTATCAGGATATTTCTCATCTATATTGTTAAAAATCACCTTCATCTGAGAAAATAAATCGTTGTACGAATCACCGGATACGTTCAGGCTGAGCTCATAGGGAATATTGTGCTCGGTACAGGTGTCCTCAAACGCACGGATTCTGTCGTATGCCGGGACATACTTTGGCACATCTACATTGATATGGATGAGAATATCACATTTGTCACGTATTAAAAGAGATGTGGCCTGAAGCGCACCCATATAGTTGTCGGAGGTGACACTGCTTATATGCATGGATTCTCGCTCGATTGCGACAATTGGAATGTGGTATGAAGCAAGCTTTTCAGATGAGAGAGTGTGACTTAGCACGATAAGACCCTCTATCTGATAAGCTAAAAGTTCATCAATGTAGTTTTCTTCCTCAGCCGCCCCCTTGTCACTCATAAAGATGAGAAACTTATAGTGATAGTCAGTGTAGGTGGCTAAAAGCTGTGTGAGCATCTCAGAGTAGTAGTGCAGGTAAAGGTTTGGCACTATTATGCCGACAAACTCGCTCTTACCGTTTGCGAGAACCTTTGCGAGCTTATTCTTCTTATAGCCGAGCTCATCAAGCGCACGGGAAATCTTTTCCTGATTCTCTAGTGTCAGAGAGTCCGGATGATTGAAATATCTTGAAATCGTTGTTTTTGAAAAATGTGTATATTCCGCAATATCTGCAAATGTAACCTGTTTTTTTCCCATGGGATGTCTCCTTATAAAAATTACTTATATTACAAATGTTTATAAACAGTATACAGCGCAATTTCCAAAATATCAACAAAAAAGTAACCGGTTACTTTTTTTGAGAAAAGTATTGACACAGCACAAATGATATTGTATTATCAAATTATAAAGTAACCGGTTACTTTGCCGGTTACGCAAGAGCGTAAATTAAGTAAAAAAGACAAAATGTGAAAAAGAGTGGAGGTCACAGCAAATGAAAGAAAAAAAGTGGTCATTGAAAAGCAAAGTGACATATGTGAAGAAAAACTGGATGTTGTACATATTTTTCCTTATGCCGGCACTTTTACTGACAATTATATTCAAGTATGTTCCGATGGGCGGACTGCTCATAGCATTCAAGGATTACAATGTCATAAAGGGTGTGCTGGGGAGTCCATGGGTCGGGCTTGAATATTTCAAGAGATTTTTATCATCACCTGATTTTATGAACTACCTTATGAATACGTTAAAGGTAAGTATTTACGGATTGTTATGGGGATTTCCGGTACCGATTATACTTGCACTGCTTCTGAATCGTATTCGCAAAGAGGGCATCAAGAAAAAGATACAGCTTCTGATTTACGCACCGAATTTTATCTCAGTTATTGTACTTTGTGGTATGGTTCGTATGTTTTTATCACCAATCGGACCAATGAATAAGATACTCGGCATAAGCACAAACTGGATGACAATGCCGGCTGCATTCAGGACAATCTACATAGCGAGCGGCATCTGGCAGGGAGCAGGCTGGGCTTCAATCATGTACACAGCGGCATTATCCAATGCGAGCAAGGAGCTTGAGGAGGCAGCGAGAATGGATGGCGCAAACATCTTCCAGCAGATGTGGTATGTTGAGCTTCCGGCTATTAAGAATATTATAGTGATACAGTTCATCCTGCAGGCAGGAAATATTATGAGTATCGGTTTCGAGAAAGCCTATGCGTTACAGACAGATATGAACTTACCGGCATCGGAAATTCTTTCTACATATGTATACAGAATCGGACTTTTGAATGGAGACTATGGTTATTCAACAGCGGTTGGTCTTTTCAACTCGGTAATCAACGTAATATTGCTGATTATAGTCAATGCGGTTGTAAAGAAGCTAAACGATGGTGAAGGAATCTAGGAGGAAAGTGCAATGGAAAAAGATATGACGATAAAAATCAAATATTCACGGACTGATAAAATTGTTCTTGGAATTGGATATACACTTCTTGGGTTGTTTGTGCTTGCAATAATTGTTCCGTTAGTATATGTAGTGCTGGCATCTTTCATGGATCCGACAGTACTTAACAATCAGGGACTGAGCTTCAACATAAAGGACTGGACTATTGATGCATACAGACGAGTTCTGGAAAATGACATGATATGGCGCGGATTTTTTAATTCGTTTTTTTACTCAATAGCGTTTGCGGCAATCTCAGTATTTGTCACAATCCTGGCAGCATATCCTATGTCTAAAAAGGAATTTGTCGGAAGAAAATTTTTCAATGTGATTTTTATTATCACAATGTTTTTTGGAGGAGGAATGATTCCTACATTCATCCTTATAAATCAGCTCCATATGGTAAACACCGTATGGGCAATCCTTATTCCGGGCGCTTTCAATGTGTGGAATATGATTTTGGCGAGAACCTATTATCAGTCAGTGCCAAATGAGCTTCGTGAGGCATCAGCCATCGACGGAGCAAATGAAATACAGCATTTCTTTAAGATTATGCTTCCGGTTTGTAAGCCGATTATTGCGGTGCTTATGCTTTGGTCATTTGTAGGAATGTGGAACAGCTACTTTGATGCAATGATTTACCTGAATGACGCAAATCTCCAGCCATTACAGCTTGTACTGCGTTCAATTCTCGTGCAGAATACACCTCAGCCGGGCATGATTGCAGATATCCAGAGTACAGCTGAGATGGCAAAGGTTGCAGAGCAGCTCAAGTACGCTACAATTGTTGTATCAAGTTTACCACTTTTGATTATGTATCCATTTTTCCAGAAATATTTTGATAAAGGAATCATGGTTGGATCTGTTAAGGGCTAACAGAAAGGATGAGTATGGATATGAAAAAAAGAAGCTTCAAAAAATTAATTACACTTTCGCTTACACTTGCAATGCTGACAGGTGTGGCAGGCTGTGGAAAGCAGCAGAGCTTAAATGCCGAGACAAATCCGGACACACCGGTATCAGATGTGCAGTTTCCTCTGAAGGAGAAGGCTGAGCTGTCATTTATCACAAGTGCACCGGCCACATCCACACAGGATCCTAATGAGAGGACTATCTTCAAGAGAATGGAGAAGCAGACCAACGTGCATATCGACTGGACATGCTTCGTTTCAGACCAGTTCTCTGACAAGAAGAATCTGGCATTGGCGCAGTTTGGTAATCTGCCGGATGGACTGTTTAATGCAGGTATGAGTGATTACGACCTGCTCAGATATGCAAAGCAGGGTAT
>ERZ1673739.2995-NODE-2995-length-12485-cov-67.641030_pt1 | contig 12485 bp, 12 predicted proteins | sample MGYA00580210_ERZ1673739 | MGnify/ENA primary metagenome ERZ1673739 (study PRJEB41218, sample SAMN15661749) | gut metagenome | host: Homo sapiens | place: Canada: London | collected 2015-08-20/2019-03-30 | study: EMG produced TPA metagenomics assembly of...
GGTTCCCCGCCGCCGAATGAACGGCGCTCAGGGTCGCATCCAGTTTTTTCGATGTTCTGCCGGAAATAACCCGTTCTCCTTTTTCCAGCAGCCAGGTCTCCGTGGCCGGCACACTGTCGATACCGTCATGCGCCATCCCCAGCAGGGACAGAAAACCGCCTCCGCTCCCGGACAGACCGGACAGCATCCCCGACAGCGAGCTGCCCAGCGACGACAGCAGCGAGCCCAGTTCATCCGTCAGGGAGGTGTTCAGTACCGCCTTCAGCCCGGACAGCATGTCACTGTCCGTCAGGGAAGACGTCGCCCCTGCCACCGCACTGCCCGCGCTGCTGTCACCGTTACTGCCTGCACCCGTCAGCAGCGAAAGCAGATCGCCGCTTCCGGCGATGTTGCTCTCTCCCGCCAGCCCGCCGAAAAGGCCGGCCACGATTTTCTTCGCCGCGATGTTCTCCAGTTCGGTGATGATGGCATTGCCCAGGTCCTCCACCACATCTTTCACGGCATCACCGGCACTTTTGGTTCCCCTGATGATGTCATCCAGCATCGCCGACACGCTGTTTTCCGTGGTGCCCAGCACACTGGTCACCGCGCTCTTCGCCATCGCGGCATTGTTGTCCGCCTCCGTCACGTAATCCTTCAGCGCATCACCGGCCCCGCTCAGCCAGTCATCATTCAGCGCATCCAGTCTGCGGTAATAGTCCTGCTGCATCCGGAGCCGTTTTTCGAACTCCTGCTTCAGGACCGCCGTCTCCCCTTCATACAGCGTCCGGGTGATATCCCCGCTTTCCTGACGCTGCCGAAGCGTCTCCAGCTGGTCATAATACGAACGCTGAATGTCCAGCAGCTCACGTATCCGCGACCGTAGCTGCTCCCCCTCACCTGCCCCGACAAATTCCGTGTCCAGCATGTCCTGTGCGTTACGGGTCTGCGCCTGCTGGCCGGCCGTGAAGGCCTGAAGCTGCTTCTGCTCCTCCATGGCCTTTTTCTGTGCATTCAGCTGGTCCAGCTCTGTCGCCAGCTGCGTCAGCCGGGTTTTCTGCGCCTCATTCAGATTCGTGAGCTTTCCTGAGGCCATCTCGTACTGAAGTTTCTCCAGCTCCGTGAGCGCCTTTGTCCGTTCCCCTGTGGTGTCAGCCAGCGCAATCTGCCGCTGATACGAGTCCTCCATCTGCCTGAAGCTGTTCAGGACCTTCTTCGCATCCCTGTCCGCCTGAGAGGCAGAGGTTTTGCCGTTACTCTGCCCCGGTGCCAGACGATAGTCCTGCCTGATCGTCCCGGTATTCACGGTCTTCTCTGTTGCGGGAAGAGCAAGGTCAATGGCCGGCCTGACCTCCCTGTCCAGCTTCTCTGCCAGGGGGAGACGCCCTTTCAGCAGCGCCAGCTCATCCTCCGGACTGCCGTCCTTTCGCTGCAGCATCCGTCCGGCAACATTCATCCACCGTTTTACCGGATAAACGTTTTCCTGCTGCTGTTTCTCAAGCTCCGCTATACGGGCCCGGATATCCGCCGCACTGGCCTCCGTTTTCAGGGCACCACCGGCATTCTGTGCTATCCCCTGCCGGGTCAGGGCCGCAATATTACCGGCCGCAGCCGCCACCTTTATCAGCCACCCGGCCAGATCTGCCGCCCCCTGCACCAGATTTGTCAGCCCCTGCAGAACCTGCGGGTCCCTGAGCGTCTCACCGATCTCCGTGATGGCATTCTGCACGCCGGACAGGTCGACATCCGCCAGCCCGGTGGCCAGCGCGATTTTCACACCATCCACCTGAGACGCCATGTCCTCAAACAGGGCGTTCGTCCTGACCAGCTTCTCAATATCCGCATCATCAGGGGCCACACCGAACGTCTGCGCTGCCGCCATGTACTGACGGAGTTTTTCACCGCCCTGCTCCAGCAGTGGCAGCATTCTGGACAGGTCGTTACCCAGACTCTCAAGGATCGTCGTTTTCTCTGACGTGGTACCGATTTTTTTCAGCGCATCGCTGATGGCCAGCAGCTGCTCATCCGGTGAGACCCACTTCAGTTTTTCCGCCGACAGCCCCAGCGCATCCAGGGCATCCACCGCTTCCCCGGATTTGTTCAGCGCCGCATCACCAATTTTGTCACCGAGATCCTTAAAAATGTCGGCGATCTGCTCTCCGGACACCCCCGCCTTTCCGGCTGCATACTGCCAGGACAGCAGTGCCTGTGTGGACATGCCCAGTGCATCCGAAAGCCGTTTTGCTTCCGCAATCTGTGACGACGAGCTCTTCAGCAGATTAAAACCATACGCTCCCACGCCTGCGGCCGTGGCCACCGCTGCGGAAGAAGCAGCCGCAAAGGCGGTGGCCACCGCATCCACATCCGCCACAATTTTCTTACGCCATTTCGCGGAACTCCGTTCTGCCTGGCTCATCCCTGACGCAAAACCGGCGGTCCTGGCAATCAGATCCAGCGTCAGCGTTCCGAGGGATTTTCCTGCCATCGGTGCCTCCCGAAAAAAACCGCCCGCCGGCGGTGTGACAAAAAAAGAAAGGCCACCCTGAGGTGACCCTGTACACGTCCTGTTACGATATCGACGAGTGCCGTCAGAAGCTCCAGCCAAGACCGGCATTAATTCCCGATGTTTTCCAGCTGTCAAAACCCGAACCTTCAAATGACACATCCACCGCCAGTTCTTTCAGCGGATTAAACTGCAGTCCCACACTGTAGGCCAGGTTCGTTTTTCTCTCCGAATCCTTTCCGTACCAGGAAAAACTTTTCCCCGAGGCATCAACTCCATACAAATGCGCACTGCCGTCATATTTTGTGGTGGCTACCCCGGTCATTGCATATGCACTGAAAAATTCATTAAACCGGTACGCAGGGCCGGCCTGAATACTCAGGTATTCCAGTCTGGTCTTCGCATCCCCTTCTGCCACACCGAGATCAGTAATCCCCGTCACCGAAAAAGCCGGAGTTCCTCTGGCATACGTCAACGCGCCGATAACCCCCCAGGCATCATCTGCTTCATAACGGTATTTGACGTTAACGCCTTCCGCAAGCCGGTCACTTCGCCCGATATCCTGCAGATATTTCCCTGTATAAATCCCGGCATAAGCCGCCGACAGGGTGCTGTCGCCAGCAGCAGCGAAAGACTGCGCTGAGGCAAATAAACAGAACACCAGGATCGCGAGATATGTTTTATTTGCTGTCATAGTGTGTCATTACTCCATGCATTACATAAAAACGATTATTTTTAGTTCAGCATTTGCATGCTTAACTGATCTTTATCATCCTGTCCATTTCTAATCCCACCATTTCATGGCCTCTTCCAGCGAAACGGGAGGTTCATCAATATGTGGCGTGAAATCCGTCAGACGGAACGGCGGAATCTGTGAGCTTCGCCACATATTGGCCGTCACGCTGGCCAGCAGTCCGGCACACCATTCCGCCCTGAGCATCGGGTTCAGACTGCCGTATTTCTGCCGGTACCGCAGCCAGAGACGGTATTCCGGAAAACTCAGGCGTGCCTGCGCCTCCGCAATGGTACGGCCACCAATGCCGTTCAGCACCAGCTCACACCAGAACTCGTCCTCCGGACTCAGTCCGTCTTTCCCAGATAAACATCACTTATTGCCTGCAGCAGGGCGACGGTCAGTCCTGCATCCAGGGGCCCCCGCTCCGGACAGGCCTCTCCGGTGATGTCAGCCACCGTGAACACCGGTTCACCCTGCTCATCACAGACCGAACGGGCAATACGCACGGCTATCGTGTTCTCCTTTCCCGCCTCTGTTTCCAGAACAATATCCTGATAACTCCGCGGACGGATCCAGGTGGTGGCGGTCAGTTCCCTGCCCCCCTGTTTCCATGTGATGGTCCTGCGGACCGGACGCCCGGCAAACAGGCAGGGGTTCTGAAGGTTTTCTCTGGTTAACTGCATGGTTTTTTCCTCTCTGAAAATCGGACACGTTGTCCTGAACACGCATCAGGTCGTCACGGCGGCTGCCGGACCGGGAGTAACCGTCTGCTGTTTCGGCACCCACACCCCCTGACCGGAACGCTGAATGGTGGCTGATGTCTGCACCACGCTGTTAGCCTGAAAGTCAAACGGAAAATCCGACACGTAGCCCTGGAACACATACCAGGTCCGGGTGTCCGGCAGGGCCATACCGTTGACGGCATCCTGACCCGCTGAGGCCGTTGGTGCCTCCGTACCGTCGGACCAGCCCACGGCAAAGGTCAGCACCGTCTGGTCACTGGACTCAGCAAGATTACTGAGCATGATATGGCTGGCATTGGCCGGATCGGCATTGAGCCCCACCGTGGCCTCACCCAGCGTGCGCAGCCCCTTTTTATAGGTCCGCGTGCTGGTCTCACTCAGGCAGGTATCCTCTATCTGGTCGGCCGGGTTACTGCCCGGGGAAAACGACGTGATACATTCAATTTCACTGACTTTGCCGTTATTGAGCACATAGAACTGCGTGCCCTGGGTGACAACTGACATGGTTCATTTTCTCCTGAAAAAAAGAAACCCGCACAATGGCGGGCTGACTGTACGAACATCACGGACATTAACGGCTGACCAGCCAGTCCGCATCAAAAGAGAACCGGTAACTGCGCGTTTCCGGATCCCTGCTCTGGCCGCCCCAGCGGGTGATGCAGGCCTGCGTTTCAATCGCATCACGCAGTGCCGTCGCGACGGCAAGCGCCTCATCCGCTGTGGAGGCCCAGACGTCAATCTGCACCGCCCAGCGGTCAATATCAGGACGGCTCCCCAGGTAAAGCGCCGGCTCACCGCCGGTGTTCTGCCAGGTCACGTACGGATAAATCACCTCATCGTCCTGCCTGCCAAAGGCATACAGCCTGACCGGATCACTGCCAATCAGTGCGGTCACCTCCGGACAGGAGGCACAGACGCTGAACAGCGGATTAATCATCATCGCGACATCCTCCTGATGGCCCGGTCAACCGCTTTCTCAAATTCATTCACAAACGTGCTGACGACTTCTGCATCCGCACCATTCATGGCAGGCCGCATGAACGATCTGGCTTCAGCATGCTCCGTGCCGAACTCCAGAAAACGCCAGTACCAGGTATCCCCGCCCGGGTTACCTTTTCCTGAGCCGGGAAGCTCTCCCTGCGACGCCAGCGTGGCGGTTCCCTGACGTTTCTGCCGTTGTCCGGCCTTCCGCGCAGCTGCCGCACTCAGCGTCCGGCGGGCGCCACCCAGCACGCCGATCCGAAAAGCCAGCTCCCCGGTCTGCCGGTATCTTTTGTTGCTGAACCGGGCCACGATATTCTGGTGTATGGCCTCCGGCGTCTGTGGATCATCCACTCGGGCCGCATTTGCCCTTGCACGGTCACGAATCACATTCGCCGCCTTCCGCAGGGCAAAGCGCCCGGCCTTACTCTCCGCTACACCTGACAGCGCGGACAGTTTTCCTGCAAGGGCATCCAGTCCCTCCATTTTCATCGTAATGCCATCAGCCATCCTTCACTCCCTCACTGCAGGCCAGCGTCAGGTATTCCCTGCCGCTGACCGGATCGGGAAGAATACCTTCAATGCTGTACAGCTTCCCGCGAAACAACACCCGATCCCTGTCACTGATATCCGCCCGCCAGCGGATCACCATCCTGACGGTAATTTCATTGTTCACCGCCTGGGCGGCAATGAATTCCCTGACGGAGACCGGAACCACCTGTGCCCACAGCGTCGCCACATCCGACCAGTGGTATTCCATGGCACCGGTCACCGGTGACTGGACACCCGTCCGTCGCTGCAGCGTAATACGGTGGCGCAGTGATGAAAACTCCATGTTCACCTCCGTGGCGTTCCGTCAAGATACGTCTCCGGCTCTTCCTCCGTCTCGTCCGCCAGCGTGCGGGCGATGAGTGAGTACAGGGTCTCATCCGCCTCCGCCAGCCTGTTGATGGCCTCCGCCTGTTTTATCTGGGCGGCTGCCAGCGCCCTCAGTACACTGATGAGTTCGTTTTCCTGTTGCCCGTTCATACGCTATCCTCGTCCACTGTTTCACCCATTCCCGCTGCCTGACGCAGCCCGCACATGCCATACACGCCCCCGAAAAGTAAAAATGAGGGGACTTTCTGACGCTGTCACACAATGACAGGCTTACGGAGATCATGGATCAGCATCGTGACCTACAGGGGCAGTTCCCCGCGCATCAGCTTCTCCTCTTCCTCCCCGCCCCGGTTCCTGTCCAGATATCCCAGCAGGAACAGCAGGGCCGTCTGTACCCGGCTCAGCGCCTCACCCTCGATCAGTTCACCATCATCGTTCACCACCAGACGCCTGCCCTCCTGCAGCCAGGAAAGCAGGACTGCGCTGCTCCCCTGAATTTTCAGCAGCAGATCCGCCTCCCCCTCACTGTCATCAATGCGCAGATGCATTTTCGCCGCTTCCGGCGTGACCAGTTCTGTCATCATCAGCCCCTCAGATCCCGCCCTTTTTTCACCGCCAGCGTCCAGCCGGTTGTCCCGGTTTCACCGAGCCTGTCCGTCGTCAGCGCATTGCAGTGCCACAGTGAGCCCCCCCAGGTGACGGTGTCGCCCGGCTGGTATTCTGCACCCTCTGCAAACACGCCCCGGTAAAGCATGACCGGAAGTGCGAAAGACTTCACGTTCCTTTCGCCACCGGACCGCGTCAGCGTGACGGTGAAACATCGCGCACCGTCCTGCTGAATGTCCACGCCGGCAACGCCGTCAACAAGACATTCCCAGCCGCGCATGCCGCAGGTTTTTTCGTACGCACGCCACAGGCCGCCGTGATGGGTTGCATAAGTCCCCCGCGGATAATGTTTCTGTTCATCAATACCGGGCAGTATTTCCAGGGCCGCAGCATCACGCCCGTCCTGCGGAACAGGTAACCGGCTCACGGCCTCATCCACCATCGCCAGCAGCACCGGACGCACATCGTCAACCGTCACACTCCTGCCGTCGCGCGGTGCCGGGATCTGACTCACTGCGTCATTCACCATCTGCGACAGCATGGGCTGTACATCGTCAGGCGTGATACTTTTACCGTCTGCAGGTACCGGAATTTTAGCGACTGCGTCATTCACCGCCTTCTGCAGTACATCCGGATCGTAATCGCGGCCGTCGCGCGGTACCGGTATCCGGCTCATTGCATTCTTCACCATTTGCTCGAGCATCGGACGTACATCATCCGCAGTGACACTTTTACCGTCCTGAGGCACCGGAATTTCTGACACTGCCTTCTGCACCTCCTCCCGCACCGCCTGCTGCAGCACGTCCGGATCGTAATCACGCCCGTCGCGCGGTACCGGAATGGTGCCCACGGCCTCATCCACCATCGTCTGCAGCACAGGACGCATATCATCAGCCGTCACGCTTTTCTGCTGCACCGCAGACAGGGACGCCAGCTTCTCTTCAAATGCCTGCGACTGCGCGGCCATCTTCTCCTCAAATGTGCGCTGTAAGTCCGCCAGCACAGCCCGGAACTCCTCACCCAGCGCACGGATAATGGATAACTCCCTTTCCGTCATTTTCTCATTATCCCCCTGAACATCGCCTTCACGGCATCGCGCTCTGTTTCACTGATGGCCTTACTCCCGACGTCAGACGCCGTCTCTTCCTGCCTGCTGGTCTGCTTACCGGAAGCAAACGGATCTGCGGATGCATCACGCCGTGCAAGGGCCTCCAGACTGTAGTTCTGCTGCTGCAGGTACAGCGCATCCCCCCCGGGCAGCGGCGGCAGATTTTCCCGTCTGCGGGCCTCGTTCGGCGTGAGAAGGGTGTTTTTCACCCCCTCGCCCAGCGTTCTGATACGGCGTTCAGTGTCCATACGCAGCAGGGCACTGATGTCAAACTCCGTCGAATATGTACCCTCCAGACCAAAAGCCTCATCCAGCAGCAGTTCAGCAGACTCAATGAGTGTCTGGAGACACTGCGAGTAATACTGCTGCTCCAGCGCCTCAATGTTGTCTGACGAGGGCAGACTGCCCATCCCGGCCTTGTAAGCCGGCACATGGAAGACCGAACAGATAATTTCTGCCGTCATCTTCAGCTGCTCCACGGTCTGCGCATCCACGGCAGACACCGACACGGGGTTATACTTCGCCCCGTCACTCAGCACGGCCGTGCGCCCGGCATTCTCTCCGCTGTAGCCACGTTCCCAGGCCTCTTTCAGCTCAAGGGCGTTTTCTGTCGTGATGCTGCCTAGCACTTCAATAATTCCGCCGGGACGGCCACCGTTGCGGAAAAAATACGCCGAATTATGCTGGATCCAGTGTCCGTTCATCGCTGCCAGCCCGGCCGCATACACGGGAGACAGCCCCACAAGCGGATGAAAAAAACAGTTAAACCGGTCATGAATAATTTCCCGGGCCGGTACCGTCACCGTACTGCCCAGACCCGCCATCCGGTCGGGTGAAATCTGATAAAACACGGAGCCGTCATCCGCCACCAGGGGCATCACCCTGTGCCAGTCAAGCAGACGCAGGGCCTCCGTCTCTCCCCGGCTGTTGCGTATTTTCAGGGCCACCGTGTTACCGTGACACAGCTTTGAACTCATCCAGTGTTCAAAAAACTGAATACGGTTCTGAAAAGCGTTGGGCCTGCGGTATATCGCAGCCGCACTGCCGGTACGGACCTCAGAGGGCACACCGTGCCGGTCACGGTGCATGACCCGGGGACGCATTTTTGCAATATCACCGGCAATCAGGGAGATACAGGCAAACACGGCATGGTAAGCCAGTACCGTGTCCTGATGTATTCCGTCGTCCCGTTGCCAGGCTCCGGGATAAGATTCACCGGTAAACCTCAGCAGGGTCTTCCATCCCTGCTGACTCACCGGTTGCGGGATCGATTTTTTCCTGAACGGGTTCCACATGTTCTGTACTCCGGCTGCGTGGTTTTCGGGGCGGACGCTTCACGGCGGGCAGATATTCCGCCTTCCCCAGCAGGACAAGCACACGGGCGCAGCGCCCGTCCACATCACGGACATCCCCCGGCGCAGCGTCATGTGTCATCTGCAGATATCTGATTCTGGTCATCTCAGTACGGCGGGGCATCATCCGCCCCGCCCTCCCTGTCAGCGCATCAGCCTGCCGCCGCGCCGTAATTCACCCCGGAAATCACGGCCACCGCTGCCGTACGGCGACGACGCCAGTTGATCCAGCGTTCCGCACGAATGGCCACGCTGTTGGTCTGGAACATGGAAACCAGTTCAACCGGCACCGGCGTGGTGCTGTCCCCTGTCGGTTCACCCTGCATCTCCAGTGAGGCCTCGGTGGACATATCCACCGCGCCCCCCCCGTCATCCGCCAGATAAATATCCGGCGCGTTCACCAGGATCAGCTGACTGCCCACATACTGGGAGACAATCACCGGCAGGCCACAGAAGGTGCCGCCCAGCAGCGTCATGTCCGGATATTCCTTCTGGCCCAGCGCGTTTTTGCGCATGGACAGAGCCAGGGCATTCGTGCTGGACATCAGCCACACCGCACCGGTCGGCTGCAGGTTCGCCTTCACAAACTGACCGAAGGCCGCCTCCGCATCACTTTCCGGGATCCCTGTTGACGCCACCGCAGTGATACCGCTGGTGATCGACGCAGGAGAAATATTTGCCACCTCCGCCTTGCCGGGATCCACAAAATCCGTGTCCAGACGGGCTATCACCGCCTCCGCCAGCGCATTACGCACCAGCGCATCTGCGGCCGGACTGGCAAAACGGATCAGCTCGTCGGTCAGCACTGCAATGGCTGCCACCTTCGCATGACCAAATGTGATGGACTCAAAATCAAATTTTGTCAGCGGTTTTGCCTTACCCTGCCCCACCCAGCTGGCCGACCCGCCGGAGACCTGAGCATGCACGCGGATATTGAACGGCACCTGGCGAAGTGCCGGTAGCCCCCCCTGCCCGAAACGCCCGATGATGGTCTGCGGACGCAGGAACGCAATAAAATCCTGCGCGTAGTCCTGATACTCCACCAGATTACCTGCCCATGAGGGATCGGTGGTGGAGCCCGCACCAATGGCAGATTTCAGGACGTGATGCAGGCGGCTGTCATCCGGATACTGGCGACGCGCCACTTCCAGCGCCTCAGAACGGACACCCCGGGCTGCCGCCAGTGATTTGGCGAAACGGGCAAAGCCGATCCCTTTATCCAGTTTCTGCTCCACGCGGATGATGCCGGGCGCTGCCGGCTGCACACTTTTCACCATGCCATCGGCCGTCTTTTCCACCGGCGTGGCCGTGGCGGCCAGGTTCGCCTCCATGTCACGCAGACGTTTCAGGTGTGCATTCACGGCCTTGATTTCCGCCGACGTATTGTCGTAGCTCTCCTCTTCGCCCGCATCCAGCGTACGTCCCTCATTCGCGGCCTTCGTCATGATGTCATCCAGGGCTGCCACCAGTGCCGCACGTTTGTTTTCGAAACTTTTGATCTGTTCACCGATATTCATGCCTGTCTTTTCCTTCTGAAAAACGGTTGCTGACTGTGCCGGAACGCCGGCAGAAGATGCGATTTTCACCACCGGTTTCCGGTTGCCGGACGCGGCAGAAAGCGGTCGGTCGTAAGATTTAATGGTCTGAATAGTGCATTCCGCATTCGCGGGCACGGTGACGGCAGACACCTCCATCATCTCCCAGCGCAGAAAATGCAGGCCACCCCCGTCAAGAAAAGTGTATTCATGGGCACGGAAGCCCACTGAAAGCCCCCTGACCAGCCCGGTTTTTATGGCGGCCCAGGCTTCATCCAGCCGGGCTGCCAGCTGTGACGGCATCCCCGGTTCGGGCTTCACCAGTGCCGCCGTGATTTCCAGCCCCTCTCTGACCCGGCGTACCGTACACTGTCCCACCGGGCGGGAATGGTCATGCTGCCAGAGAAACGGGATTGTACTGCCGAATTCAGCCCCCTCCGGCTCCAGGATGTCACCATCCCTGTCCGGAGAAGGCGTTGATGCAATCCCGGTGATCACCCGTTCATCCTCACTGAAGGATTTCACCGTCAGCAGGGAACAGGCCCGTTTAAGCGTCACATCAGCCTCCTGAAAATAAAAAAACCGCCGCAGCGGTTCGTGATGGTTACAGGGTGAACAGGGTTCATATGAAAAAAGCCCTGTACTCTTTCTTTTTCGGCTCCGGATTCAGCGACATCAGGGATACCGCATTGAACAGCGCCATCAGCGGATCTATCTTCCCCTTCCCGCTGGCCTGTTTTGTGATGAGAATGGCGTTACCTCTGGGCTCCACCCTGGCATTCCCCACACACCAGGCCATCATCGGCTGCCAGCCATGCACCAGCACACCTTCCGCCAGTTTGCGTTCCGCGGTTTTGATGGCACCGCCCAGTTTCCAGCCCTGGCTTATCCCCGCCCCCCCCTCTTCCGGAATGCCGGCCTCCACCAGCGCATCCAGAATTTGTCCGACGCCGGACGGATCGATGCCGATACGATCAAGTAACCCGGCCTCATGGATACGCCTGACATATTCCGCCACCTCCGCCGTGTCATCCCCGACCCGCCGGACAAGGGTCATATCGCCACAGGCCACAAAATCCTGGAAACGGGATGCCTCGCTCTTTCGTCTGTCCATCGCGGTTTCATGCGCCCAGGCATGCCCCCAGCCCAGCCATTCACGGCTCTCCCGGTCCCTGCCGATGACATACATCCCCAGCAGATCGTCAAGCCCTCCACCGTCAATGCCCACAGTGATCACTTCAGAACGTGCCAGGATATCCTCAAAACTTATCTTCCGACCCTGCTGCTCCCAGAAATCCGCTCCTGCCCACCGGTCAGAGCGCAGGGCAAGACCGATTTCCACATTGGCGTGTTTTGCCATAAATCCGAGAAAAGCCTCTTCACCCGTCTCCTTTGCCTTTCGGAATTCCCGGTACAGAAAGGATTCATCCACGGAATACCCCAGATTCGGGTTCACCATGGCAAGGTTCTCCATCAGCAGGTGCTCCCCGCTGGCCACCATCTCCGGCGGATGCTCAAAAATCACCGGCAGAAAGTGCGGATCATGAATTTTTCCGTCACGGACATCACGGGCATACTGCAGCTTCTGCCTGAACACCCCGGCGGGTGGCTCATTCGACTGTGTGGTCGTATACACCACAAACCCTTCCGGACGGGAGGCAAGTCCGCCAATGGCTTCACGTAACATGTCCTCTGCCTTGTACTGCTTGCCAAACAGCCACAGTTCATCAATCAGTGTCCCCACAGACTTGATACCGGACACTGTATTCGGATCCGCAGCCACCACCTTCAGGGTGGTGTCCGTCATCCTGTGGGTGATGGTACGGATATGCGTCTGCACCTGACAGAGATCATCCAGATCATCATCCCACTTAACCATATCGCGGGCGGGATTGAAGGCATTGGTGGCAACCTCCACGGTCGGTGCCAGAATGGTGTAGCCCGCCGCCTGCCGCCAGTTCAGTAACAGCGCCGTCATCATGATCCCGGCGGCCAGCGTGGATTTGGAGTTTTTCTTGGGTATCAGCACGAACACTTCCGTGATATGCCGGCGTCCGCTCTGC
>ERZ1673739.3015-NODE-3015-length-12374-cov-5.805017_pt1 | contig 12374 bp, 10 predicted proteins | sample MGYA00580210_ERZ1673739 | MGnify/ENA primary metagenome ERZ1673739 (study PRJEB41218, sample SAMN15661749) | gut metagenome | host: Homo sapiens | place: Canada: London | collected 2015-08-20/2019-03-30 | study: EMG produced TPA metagenomics assembly of...
AGTATTAGATTTAAGGTTAACAAAGGTTGGGTCAGAGCGCTGACCCTTTTTTTATATCCTTACTGTGAAGTAGGGATATTTTTTTGTAGTCGGAAAAAGAAAGACCACGGGGAGTTCCACAGTATCCCTCATCCACTTACAGAAGCATCGTTTATCAATATTTTTTCAGCCAAAAGTACCACTGAAAATCAATCGTTTACATTCTCAAAATCGTTCTGCGCCAAATGAAAAATCGTTTGGCTGAGATTGATTTTTCAATCTGCTGCAAACGATTTTTCAATCTCCGCAAGATTATTTTTGTTGGTATAGATGAAAAAAATCCCTATTTTTGCAAAACATATAAAGCAAAAAGGAAAAAACATGCAAAACACCATGAAAAGACATCCACGCGTGGACGTGGCCGACGTATTACGCGGAATAGCCGTAATGGGCATCATCCTGCTACATTCCATCGAACATTTCAATTTCTACTCCTTCCCCGACACGGCAGGACAAAGCGAATGGCTGAACTTCAGCGACAAAGCCATCTGGGACGGTATGTTCTTCCTCTTCGGCGGAAAAGCCTATGCCGTTTTCGCATTGCTCTTCGGTTTCAGCTTCTTCATCCAATACGACAACCAGCGGCTGCGCGGAAAAGATTTCAGAGGACGGTTTTGCTGGCGGCTCGCCCTTCTTTTCCTTTTCGGCAACCTGAACGCCTCGTTCTTTACGGCGGAGGTATTGGTACTCTACTCTTTAGTGGGCTTCATCCTCCCGCTCACCTGCCGTCTGAAAGACAAGTGGCTGCTGATACTGGCCTGCGTCCTGCTCATCCAGCCCCTGCCCTTATACTACGCCATCCGGGCGGCCTGCGACCCGGCATTCGTCACTCCGGCCGTACCCACCGGACATTTGTGGGCACAAACTTTCGCCGTACAACAAGGCGGCACGTTCTGGGAAACCGTACGCGTGAACCTTTGGGAGGGACAACTGGCCAGTCTGGCTTGGGCCTGGGACAACGGACGAGTGTTCCAGACGGCGGCCCTATTCCTCTTCGGACTGCTCATCGGCCGACGGGGCTTGTTCCTGAAAGAAAACCTGAAAGTGTGGAACAAGATACTTTGCGGAGCCTTGGTTGCATTTTTCCCGCTGTACGGGCTTGGCAACATGTTGCCGGACTTCATCAGCAATCCGTCCGTGCTGACCCCGCTGAGCCTTGTGGTAAGTTCTTTGTATAAATTCGCTTTCATGCTGGTATTGGTCTCGGGCGGGCTGATGGCCTTTTACCGTACCCGGATGCAACCGTTCATGAGCAAAATCATCCCATACGGCAAAATGAGCCTGACGAACTACATCACCCAAAGCATGGCCGGAGCTATGCTCTATTACAACTGGGGCTTTTCCCTGCACGACGATTTGGGCATCACGGCCAGCCTGTTGGCCGGAATGGCGTTCTTCATCCTGCAGTTCTCTTTCTGCAAATGGTGGATGAAACACCACGACCACGGCCCGTTGGAATATGTGTGGAAACGGGCCACATGGCTGAAATGACCCGTATGGTTACGAATGTTCCTTAACCTTTTATATAATGAAAACTTTATTCCTTCTTATCTTCTTGGGGCTGGGCGGAAACATTTTCGTCCCCGCCCATGCCAAGTCCAAACCACGCGGAGGACAAAACTATTATGTAGACGCGCAAAACGGCGACGACCGCGCCGACGGCAAAAGCGAAAAGACGGCTTGGAAAAGCCTGTTGCGGACGAAAGAGTTACAGTTGCGTGCCGGTGATTCCTTATTATTGCGCAGAAACTCCTCGTTCAACGGACTGCTGGAAGTGTCGGCCGAAGGGAAGGCAGGCCGTCCGGTCGTAATCGGCGCTTACGGCACAGGCAGAAAACCTTGTATTCAGGCTCCGGACTCGTCGCTGTACACGGTCTTGGTACGCAACTCCGACTATCTCACTTTGGAGAATCTGGAAGTCGTGAACACGGGAAAGCAAAGGATGGCGAACCGCACGGGCGTGAAAGTGCTCTGCGAAGATTACGGCGTGTCGCACGACATCGTGCTCCGGGCACTCCATATCCACGACGTGAACGGCAGCCTGATCAAACAGAAAGGGGGAGGTTCGGGCATACTTATTGTCAACCGGGGTAAAGATACGCCCTCGACGTTCGACGGATTACGGGTGGAAGACTGCGTCATCCGGAAGTGTGAACGAAACGGCATCATCTGGTCCGGTTACAGCAACCGCGAACATTGGCATCCCAATACCCGTACCGTCATACGCAAAAACCTGATAGAGGAAGTCCCGGGCGACGGTATTGTCCCCATCGGATGCGACGGTGCCTTGATAGAATACAACCTGATGCGCAACTGCCCGGGCACGTTGCCCCACAGCGAGGCGGCAGCCGGCCTGTGGCCTTGGAGTTGCGACAACACCGTGATACAATTCAACGAAGTGAGCGACCATAAGGCTCCGTGGGACGCACAAGGATTCGACTCGGATTACAACTGCCGTAACACGACCATACAATATAACTACAGCCACGACAACGACGGCGGACTGGTCCTGATTTGTAATTCAGGTACAGACCCCGGTGCAGGCAACCAAGGCAGCGTGGTACAATACAACGTCAGCATCAATGATGCCATCCGTCCGCGTGCGACCCGCAGCGGCATTTTTTCCGCCAATATCCACATAGCCGGTCCTTGCAAGAACACGTTGGTCAGACGAAACCTCTTGCATGTCAATCCCAAGACGGAGCCATTCATAGACCGCAGTATCATCACATCCGATGCGTGGGACGGCTATGCGGATTCTACCGTATTCCGGGAAAATGTATTCTTCGTCCCGCAGGAATCGGAGATTCGCCTGAACCGCTCCACCCGTAACACGTTCGACGGGAACTATTATCTGGGAAACATAAAAGGACGGCCCGAAGACCCGAACGGCAGAAACGCATCGGACTATTACAACCGGTGCATCAGCAAAGACCCGTCCGGCTTCAACAGTTTGTCTTTCCTCTTCGACACGGTGGTTATCGGCGACGGCTCAGCCATACTGAAAGCGGTGAACCGGGACACCATCCACCGCTTTTTTGAAACGATGAAAGAAGAATGAGCCTTTCAAAAGAACAACGGGAGCCGGTCTTACCGACCTTGCTCCCGTTACACCTTATTATAATAGGACTTTGCCCCTTCCTTAAATGGACAAAATACCCAATACATTTATCAACTCTTTCTTCACCGGCTTGTCGCTCTTGATGGCATTGCAGAACGGCACGTACACCACTTCGTCATTCTTGATGCCTATCATCACGTTACGCTGCCCTTCGCGCAAAGCCGTAATGGCGCCTACCCCCAGACGGGAAGCCAAAATACGGTCGTAAGCACTCGGAGAACCGCCACGCTGCAAATGCCCGAGAATAGACACGCGCACGTCGAACTCGGGATATTCTTTCTTCACCCGGTCGGCATAATACATGGCACCACACTTGGGGCTTTCGGACACGATGACCATACTGGAACTCTTGCTCTTGCGGATACCCCGGCTGATGAACTGTTCCAACTGGTCGGCATTGGAAGAGTCTTCGGGAATGATGGCAGCTTCCGCCCCGCTCGCTATCGCACTGTTCTGCGCCAGGAAACCGGCGTCGCGCCCCATCACTTCGATGAAGAATATACGTTCGTGTGAAGTCGCGGTATCACGAATCTTGTCTACACACTGCACAATGGTATTCAGCGTCGTGTCGTAACCGATTGTGGAATCCGTTCCGCTCAGGTCATTGTCGATGGTACCGGGCAGACCGATGCAGGGCACATCGAACTCCTCTGCAAAAATGCGCGCTCCCTCAAGCGAACCGTTACCTCCTATGATAATCAAGGCGTCAATCCCCTGTTCCACCATATTATCATAGGCCTTTTTACGCCCCTCCGGCGTAAGAAATTCCTTGCTGCGAGCCGTCTTCAGAATCGTTCCTCCTCTTTGGATGATATTGCTCACATTCTCCGTCGTAAAATCCTGAATTTCGTTGTTAATCAAACCTTCATAACCACGATATATACCTTTTACCTTCAAACCGGCTGCTATCCCGGCGCGCGTAACGGCACGAATAGCGGCATTCATTCCCGGAGCATCTCCTCCGGAAGTCAAAATACCTATACAATTAATCTTTCCCATGTTAGATGATTATAAATGACGCTGCAAAGATACAAACAAAAACAAGAAATACATTCATTTTCTTGCCTTTTTAATTGCATAATTATACCTTTTATCGTAACTTTGCGCCCGATTATAAACAACATAATGTCTAACATTATAATTTTATTATTTTCAATTAATTAAATGGCAGAATTAAAGAACGTAGCACCGTTGGCAGACTTCGACTGGAATGCTTATGAAAGCGGTGACACTCAGGTGAACGAGAGCCGCGAAGCTCAGGAAAAGGCCTACGAAGGCTCTTTAAACAAAGTAAATGACCACGAAGTGGTTGACGGTACGGTTATCGCGATGAACAAGCGTGAAGTGGTGGTAAACATCGGCTTCAAGTCAGACGGTATCATCCCGATGAGCGAATTCCGCTACAATCCCGATTTGAAGGTCGGAGACAAAGTAGAAGTTTACATTGAAAACCAAGAGGACAAAAAAGGACAGCTCATCCTTTCTCACAAGAAGGCACGCGCTACCCGTTCTTGGGATCGTGTGAACGAAGCTCTCGAAAATGAAGAGATCATCAAGGGTTACATCAAATGCCGTACGAAAGGCGGTATGATTGTGGACGTATTCGGTATTGAAGCTTTCTTGCCGGGTTCACAAATCGATGTGAAACCTATCCGCGACTACGATGTATTCGTAGGAAAGACTATGGAATTCAAGGTCGTTAAAATCAACCAGGAATTCAAGAATGTCGTTGTTTCGCACAAGGCTCTTATCGAAGCCGAATTGGAACAACAGAAAAAAGAAATCATCAGCAAGCTTGAAAAAGGACAGGTACTTGAGGGTACCGTTAAGAATATCACCTCTTACGGCGTCTTCATCGACTTGGGCGGCGTAGACGGTCTGATCCACATCACCGACCTCTCTTGGGGACGCGTGAGCGATCCGAAAGAAGTGGTACAGCTTGACCAGAAGATCAATGTGGTTATCCTTGACTTCGACGACGAGAAGAAGCGTATCGCATTGGGTCTGAAACAGCTGACTCCGCATCCTTGGGACGCTTTGGATCCGAACTTGAAAGTAGGTGACAAAGTAAAAGGCAAAGTTGTCGTGATGGCCGATTACGGTGCATTCATCGAAATCGCTCCGGGCGTAGAAGGTTTGATCCACGTATCGGAAATGTCTTGGAGCCAACACTTGCGTTCTGCACAGGACTTCATGAAAGTGGGTGACGAAGTAGAAGCTGTCATTCTGACTTTGGATCGTGAAGAACGTAAGATGTCTTTGGGCATCAAACAGCTGAAAGCCGACCCTTGGGAAAACATTGAAGAGAAATACCCCGTAGGTTCCAAACATACGGCCAAAGTACGCAACTTTACGAACTTCGGCGTATTTGTCGAGATAGAAGAAGGCGTAGACGGTTTGATTCATATCTCCGACCTTTCTTGGACAAAGAAAATCAAGCATCCGTCTGAATTTACGCAGATTGGCGCAGAAATCGAGGTTCAGGTATTGGAAATCGACAAAGAAAACCGCCGTTTGAGTTTGGGTCACAAGCAACTTGAAGAGAATCCTTGGGATGTGTTTGAAACCGTATTCACGGTGAACTCTATTCACGAAGGTACTATCGTCGAGATGTTGGACAAAGGCGCTGTAATCCAATTGGAATATGGTGTAGAAGGCTTTGCTACTCCGAAACATTTGGTGAAGGAAGACGGCAGCCAGGCTCAACTGAACGAAAAATTGCAGTTCAAGGTAATTGAGTTTAACAAGGAAAGCAAACGTATCATCTTGTCTCACAGCCGTATCTACGAAGATGCACAGCGCGCTGAAGCTAAAGAAGCCAAAAAAACAACTAACAGCGCCAAGAAAGGTACGAAAAAAGAAGAAACTCCGGTGATTCAAAACCAAGCAGCTGCTACCACCTTGGGTGACATCGACGCATTGGCTGCATTGAAAGCCCAAATGGAAAAAGGCGAATAAGCCACATTCCTAAATAGGAAAAAATACGAAAGAAAGGGTGATGATTATTTCTCATCGCCCTTTTTTATGTATTTTTGTACAATGAAACTCATATCCGGAAGGCATGGAAAAGTTTGAATTGACAATTTTGGGATGCGGGTCTGCACTACCTACCACACGGCACTTCGCCACGTCACAGGTCATCAACATCCGCGAAAAATTATACATGATTGATTGCGGAGAAGGAGCACAACTGCAGTTGAGGCGTTCGCGGCTTAAATTCTCGCGGCTGAACCATATATTCATCTCCCACCTGCACGGCGACCACTGTTTCGGTTTAATAGGCCTCATCTCTACTTTTGGCTTATTAGGGCGTACAGCGCCTCTATACGTACATGCCCCGGCGGCATTCGGCCCCATATTGCAAAGTCTGCTGAGCTTTTTTTGTAAAGGGTTAGATTTCCGTGTTGAGTTCTACCCCGTAGATACCTCGCGCCATACTTTGATTCATGAAGACCGCTCCGTCTACGTTTACTCCATCCCCCTGCGCCACCGTATCGAATGCTGCGGTTTTCTGTTTCAGGAGAAAGCCACTCTGCCACACATCCGGCGAGACATGATCGATTTCTACCGTATCCCGATCTGTGAAATCAATAACATCAAAAACGGAATGGACTGGACTACGGAAGACGGCACACTCGTCCCCAACCACCGGCTTACCGAACCATCGGACCCTCCACGCTCTTTCGCCTATTGCTCGGATACGTGCTATCTACCGGAACTTGCCCAATATATCCAAAAAGCAGATTTATTATTTCATGAAGCCACGTTCTCGCACGATGACCTGGCAAGGGCAAAAGAAACATTCCATACCACGGCCCTACAGGCAGCCACACTCGCACGGGACAGCCAAGTCAAAAAGCTCTGTATCGGTCATTTTTCGGCACGGTACGAAGACGAAAGCCAACTCCTGAAAGAAGCCCAAAGCATATTTGAACCGACAATCCTTGCAAGGGAAAATCTTCTCATAAAAATTTAACGAAGGGAAAAAGCGTTTTTCACACAATAAAATTTGTTTCTTCCGTTAGGAATACCTATATTTGTACCATTAGAATAAATGAAGAATAAGACTATGATGAAAAAGACGCTTCTTTTAATATTGACGACCTTCCTCCTGAATACCGCAGGAGTTTGTTGGGCGCAAGAAGAGAAGAACGAGCCGGAGACAGAACTTTCGGCCACATCCATAGTCGTGAAAGGCTCTACTTTATCAGTCTATAACGCCAACGGAAGCATATTGGAGATTTTCTCCCTGACAGGTACTAAGGTGGCAACAATAAGAATTGACAGCAACGAAAAAACAGTAGACTTATCTCTGAAGAAAGGCTGTTATATATTAAAGGTTAATAAAGTAGTGCGCAAGATTTCCATCCGCTAATTCATGTAATGGGATTTTCTCGTTTTTTCAATCTCTTCCTCTTCGGTCTGATTATCATTTCATGCCATGAAGAGAAAAGAAATGCAAACATCAACATCCAGTTGGACGATTTTGCAGATTGGAACATACGGGAATATAGTTTGTCCAGTCGGAAAATACGACATGAAATCGACAGCCTGCGGCTACTTCCTCTCAAAATGTATGCAGACGAGCATACCCGTAAATACTATGCCTCCAGTGCTCCTTTCCTTTGGATTACCCGCTCGGGCATAGATGAAAAAGCGGATACGTTACTGACTTACCTCCAAAAGGCTTCTTTGGCCGGTCTACGGGAAAGTAATTTTTATATATCCGAGCTTCAAACGAACCTGCGACGAATCCGTCAACTGGATTTCGACACCGAAAACAACATCAATTCCGTTTTCGGACGTACCGAGTTCCTGCTTACGAAAGCTTATCTCAGATACGTATGCGGACAACGCTTCGGATACGTCCAACCGAACTATATTTTCAACCGGTTAGAACAAACGGACACAACGAAAAAAGCTCCTTTTCGCCGATTGTATGACACCGAGACGGAAAGCGCGGATCAAGAATTCATCCATAAAGCCCTCTCTATACTGAAAGACGGGAACTTTACCGATTTTTTCCGGGACATACAACCCGATAACCCATTATACTACCAACTGACAAACCTTTGCCTGCAAACGCAAAATCCGGAAACACGCCGTAAAGCCATCGTCAATATCGAACGGAGCCGTTGGCGAACCCCTCGCGCCGCGCACGACAAGTACGTATGGGTCAACCTGGCTGCCGCGAAGCTTTATGCCGTAGACGAAAAGAAGCCGGAATATCTGGACATGAAAATATGCATCGGCAGCCCCAAAAGTAAAACCCCCATGTTGCAAAGCCGTATCGAAAGGGTAGACATGAATCCATATTGGAACATCCCATACAGCATCGTAAAAAAGGAGATAGCCCCTCGACATGCAGGAAACGAGGCTTATTTCTCACGCAACCGTTATCGTATTTTCAGTAAAGAAACCGGAGAAGAACTACCTCCTGCAGCAGTCACGGCCGACATGCTTACCAGTGGCCGTTACAGGGTACGCCAAGATAACGGAGAAGGTAATTCCTTGGGAAGACTTATATTCAGGTTTCCCAACAATTTCTCCATCTACCTGCACGACACCAACAACAAACAGGCTTTCAAGCGCACAAACAGAGCCATCAGCCACGGATGTATCCGAATAGAAAAACCGCTCGAACTGGCTGTCTTTTTATTAGATACACCAGAAGAAAAAACAGTAAACAGACTTCGGGAAGCTATCGGACTACCTCCGTTGAATTCATCTATTCCCATAGAAAAAAAAGAAGGCGAACCGTTGAAAGTAGGCATACAACGTTTCGATCCTTCCATACCTGTCGTCATAGACTATTACACCCTCTATCCGAAACCCGACGGCGGATGGGAAGAAAGTCCCGACCCATACGGTTATGATGAAATTTTACTCAAAAAGTTAGAAGCTTTTTAAACCATCTTCCCTTCCGGGTGTCCTATCTAAACAACGACTTGTACGAGCATGAATTCTACGGAGGAAACTTCACTCATCCACCGGCTGAACCAACCGGAACATCAACGCCAAGCATTTGAACAATTGGTGAACCTTTACAGCCCGCAGCTGTATCGTCAAATCCGCCGTATGGTATACAGTCATGACGACACCAATGACATTTTGCAAAATACATTTATCAAAGCATGGGTCAATTTAGACACTTTCCGCGGCGATGCCCGTCTGAGTACATGGCTTTACCGTATTGCCACCAATGAAACCCTGAACTTCCTACAACGGAAAAAAGACACGACCGGACTGGACGATGCCCCGTCGGCCATCGTCAGCCAACTGACGGCCGACGAATATTTCGATGGAAACGAAACGGAGCTTCAGTTGCAAAAAGCCATCGCCAGTTTGCCGAACAAGCAACGTGCCGTATTCCATTTAAAGTATTATGAAGAAATGAAATACGAAGAAATGAGCAGCATATTAAACACCAGCGTAGGCGCCTTAAAAGCCTCCTACCATCATGCCGTGAAAAAAATATGCGATTTTTTTAAATCACAAGATTAAACCTTTTGAATCCGGAAATATCAAATATACAAAGAAAGGAATGCCAGTTATGAAAGAAGAAGATTTCATCCGAAAAAAATACGGTTCCGGCAACCCGTTCAAGGTTCCGGAGGGGTATTTCGAGCAGTTTACGTCCGAGTTGATGAGTAAATTGCCGGAGAAGGAAATGAAGCCTGTTCTCTCTATGCCCTCCCGCCAACGAACACGCATGCGCACGGTATGGTACGCTGTGGCCGCCGCTCTGTGCGGTGCCATGTTTCTCGGAACATATTATCTCCAATCCGTAATTCACCCCCACGGTGAAAGCCCTGTGGCACAATATGGAGAGACCATAGAAACCGAAGACATTTATATGGACGACGTACTCGATTACGCCATGGTCAGCAACCACGAAATCGCCCTATACTTGACAGATGTGTATTAATTCATAGACATAAAACCAAATGAAAAAAAAAATACTGCCCCTGTTCGTCCTGTTTTGGGTACTCGGTCACATACAGTTCATGGCCCAACTGCCCAAAGGACAGTTCTCTCCTCAAGATTTTGTGAAGCATTTGGAGAGTTTCATCGTACGTGAAGCCTGCCTGACTCCGGCCGAAGCCACGGCCTTTTTCCCGATTTTCCATGAACTGCATGACAAACAACGAGGTATCAACTGGCAAATCAGGGAACTTAAAAAAAGAAGTCTGCCGGCTCACTCGACGGACAAAGATTATTATAATCTCATCAAAGAGATCAACAAATTAAAGATTGAGTCGGCCGAATTGGAAGATGTTTACTACAAAAAAATGTGTAAAGCGGTTCCCGCCCGGAAAGTGCATGAAGCCATGCAGGCCGAAGACCGCTTCCACCGTCGTATGCTACGCAAGTTCAGCAACCGGCCGGACAGGTCCAAGCAAAAGTAAGCACAGCTCGCCATGCTGTGCTTTTTTGTTTCAAGTTCATTTCTAAAGAATACATAAAAAAGCCCCCTCCCTCTCCCGACAACAGATTAATCTTCGTAACTTTGAAGAAGATTATGATATAAACCCTAACATGTTTTCATCCATGCTGACCACCCTCTGCATCTTGATTCTTTCCGCCATATTTTTTGTCAGCGGAAAAATACGTTCCGACATCGTGGCATTGTGCGCCTTGGTAGCCCTGCTGATATTCCATATTCTCACTCCGGAAGAAGCCTTGTCGGGGTTCTCCAACTCCGTAGTCATTATGATGGTCGGCCTGTTTGTCGTCGGAGGGGCCATCTTCCAGACCGGACTGGCCAAAATGCTCAGTTCGCGCATTCTCAAACTGGCCGGAAACAGCGAACTACGCCTGTTTATCCTCATCATGGCCGTCACCTCGGCCATCGGCGCTTTCGTCAGCAACACCGGCACCGTGGCCCTGATGCTCCCGATCGTCGTCAGTTTGGCAGCATCCAATCCCCACATGAACGCCAGCCGGCTACTCATGCCGCTGGCCTTTGCCAGCAGTATGGGCGGCATGATGACCCTAATCGGTACGCCTCCCAACCTCGTCATACAAAACACGTTGACAGACGCCGGCTATCCCAGCCTTTCTTTCTTTTCATTTCTTCCCGTAGGACTTATCTGCGTAGTCGTAGGCACCATTGTCCTGCTGCCGCTCAGCAAAATCTTCTTATCCAAGCGAGGCGCAGAAAGCCGCACAGGCAAGCATTCCGGAAAGTCGCTCAAAGAGTTAGTGCATGAATACGGACTCTCCGACAACCTTTTCCGGTTGAGAATCCCTGCAAAGTCCGTGCTGAAAGGCAAAACCATCGTAGACTTGGACATACGCCGCAGGTACGGGCTGAACATTCTGGAAGTACGGAGAGGAGAGGCATCGCAACACCGTTTCCTGAAGACCATCACGCAAAAATTGGCTGAACCGAACACCATCCTGCAAGCAGAAGATATTCTATATGTCAAAGGAGATTTCGAACAAGTAAACGCTTGGGCCGCAGCACACCGACTGGAAATTCTCGACGGCCGGGCCTCGGAAGACATACGCAGAGACCGTTCGCTGGATTTCTATGACATAGGCATTGCTGAGATCGTCTTAATGCCGGCCTCAAGAATCGTCAACCACACGATTAAAGAAATAGGCTTCAGAGACAAATTCAATGTTAACGTATTGGGTATCCGCCGTAAGAAAGAATACCTGTTGCAGGATTTGGGCGACCTTCGCATTCACTCCGGTGACGTACTACTCATACAAGGAACGTGGAGCGATATCTCGCGGCTGAGCAAAGAAGATGAAGACTGGGTCGTATTGGGAGAGCCGCTCGACGAAGCGGCCAAGGTGACCCTGGACTACAAAGCCCCGCTGGCAGCGGCCATCATGATACTGATGGTCGCCATGATGGTATTCGACTTCATCCCCGTAGCCCCCGTCACGGCGGTCATGATAGCCGGCATACTGATGGTACTGACCGGATGTTTCCGCAATGTGGAAGCCGCCTATAAAACCATCAATTGGGAAAGCATCGTGCTGATTGCCGCCATGCTTCCCATGTCGTTAGCCCTGGAAAAAACGGGAGGAGCCGAGTTCATATCCAACAGCCTTGTCAACGGCTTGGGCAGTTACGGCCCGTTGGCACTCATGGCCGGAATCTATTTCACGACCTCCCTGATGACCATGTTCATCAGCAATACGGCGACGGCCGTATTGCTGGCTCCCATAGCCTTGCAAAGTGCGCTACAGATTGGTG
>ERZ1673739.3024-NODE-3024-length-12325-cov-24.319967_pt1 | contig 12325 bp, 10 predicted proteins | sample MGYA00580210_ERZ1673739 | MGnify/ENA primary metagenome ERZ1673739 (study PRJEB41218, sample SAMN15661749) | gut metagenome | host: Homo sapiens | place: Canada: London | collected 2015-08-20/2019-03-30 | study: EMG produced TPA metagenomics assembly of...
GAGCATCTGCCTTACAAGCAGAGGGTCATAGGTTCGAGCCCTATAGGCCCCATTTTTGAACAAATTAATTGAATATGCGGGTATGGTGGAATAGGCAGACACAAGAGACTTAAAATCTCTCGGGGGCAACTCCGTGCCGGTTCAAGTCCGGCTACCCGCAGTATCAGTAAGATTCCTTTTTAGGGATCTTTTTTTGTGTCATAAAATTTATTGATGAAAACGGGAAAATATTCCTAGCTTATTGGTAGGGATATTGACAAGGCTATTTTCCCATGATAGAATCCTGACAGTTGTAAAACAAATCGGACAGATATAAAAAATATATCCGTTGTCAGTATAAATATACATGGAAAGAATATAAGGAGAGGTCAGAAAATGCTGAATCAGTTTTCAAGAACAGAATTATTAATCGGAAAAGAAGGAATGGAAAAGCTGAAAAATTCCAGAGTCGCAGTATTCGGAATTGGCGGTGTTGGCGGATATACGGTGGAAGCACTGGTCAGAAGTGGCGTAGGTACCCTGGATCTCATTGATGATGATAAAGTATGCCTCACCAATATCAATCGCCAGATTTACGCAACAAGAAAGACCGTAGGGAAATATAAAGTTGACGTGGCCAGAGAACGTATTCTTGAAATTAATCCGGATGCAGTTGTAAATATCCACAAAACATTTTATGTGCCGGAGACAGCAGATTCCTTTGATTTTTCCCAGTATGATTATGTAGTCGATGCGATCGACACTGTAACCGGAAAGCTGATGCTCGTAGAGCAGGCAAAGGCTTCAGGAACACCGATCATCAGCTCTATGGGGGCCGGAAATAAGATGGATCCAACAGGTTTTATAGTGACAGATATTTATAAAACGTCCGTCTGTCCCCTTGCAAAGGTCATGCGCCGTGAACTGAAAAAAAGAGGAATCAAAAAACTGAAGGTGGTTTACTCACAGGAGAAGCCAATGACTCCAATTGATGATATGGCGATCAGCTGCGAGTCTCATTGCATCTGTCCTCCGGGAACAGAAAGAAAATGTACTCAGAGACGTCAGGTACCGGGAAGTAATGCCTTCGTGCCTTCCGTAGTGGGACTGATCATTGCCGGTGAGGTTGTAAAGGATCTTATTAAATAAAAATTGGATCATTCTGTGTTACTGAGAACGGAATGAACAGTAACCATTCTGTAAGAACAGATATTGCATGTATACTTATATTGTGCAATATCTGTTTTTTTGTGATAAAATATTTTTTACAGATAGTTTTGTAAATAAAAGAGAAGGACAGATAAAGTATGGGGATCGTTGAAAAATTTATAAAAGAAGGACAGCTGACAAAGGAAGAATATCCGGAACTTCTGCACTTATACCAGGATCCGGATGCGGTTCGTCTGCTTCGGGAAGAGGCTGTCCGTATACAGAAAAAATATTTTGGAAATAAAATATATACAAGAGGTCTGATAGAATTTACCAATTACTGCAGAAATGACTGCTATTACTGCGGGATCCGCCGTTCTAACAGGAATGCCAGCCGTTACCGCCTTACGAAGGAAGAAATCCTGCAGTGCTGCGAGAATGGCTATGAGCTGGGATTTCGGACATTTGTGCTCCAGGGAGGGGAAGACCCATGGTTTAATGATGACCGGATGGTTGACATCATCCGGTCCATCAAACAGGGATATCCGGACTGTGCGATCACGCTGTCCATTGGGGAGAAATCAAAAGAAAGCTATCAGAGATTTAAAGATGCCGGAGCAGACCGCTATTTACTCCGTCATGAGACGGCCAGTGAGGAACATTATCGTTATCTTCATCCGGAGAGTTTAAGTCTTGCAAACCGTAAACAGTGTCTTTATACCCTGAAGGAGCTGGGATATCAGATAGGTGCCGGATTTATGGTAGGTGCGCCGGGACAGACGCTGGAGTATCTGGCGGAAGACCTTGTTTTTCTTAAAGACCTGAATCCGCATATGGTGGGGATCGGACCATTTGTCCCGCACCATGATACGAAATTTGCAGAGGAACCGGCAGGAAGTGTGGACCTGACACTGTTTCTGCTGTCTGTCATCCGGATCCTGCTTCCACAGGTACTTCTTCCGGCAACCACAGCACTGGGGACCCTGGACCCCAGAGGCAGGGAAAAGGGTTTTCAGGCGGGTGCAAATGTAGTAATGCCCAATCTTTCTCCGGTGAAGAACCGTAAACAGTATGAGCTTTATGATAACAAGATCTGTACAGGCGAGGAAGCAGCAGAGTGCAGAGGGTGCCTTACCAGACGTGTGGAGTCTGTAGGCTATGAAATCGTTACAGACCGTGGAGATTCCCCGATGACAGATTGACACGGGGTACAAAATACTTTCTTTTTTCAGCGATTTAAGGTAAAATATCAGTAAGATCAGATTGCTAAAAAATTAACAGCTGGTCAGAAATAAGCGGAATTTTCCTGCAAAGCGGAATGCAGGAAAAATGATGGAGTGCGTAAAATATGGAAAAATCAGAAAATGCTGTGCGGAGCAGACTTCTGGAAGCGGGGAAGGAAGAATTCAGAGACAGGGGATTTCTGAAGGCTTCTCTTCGTGCGATCTGCAAAAAAGCAGATGTGACTACGGGAGCGCTATATTTCTTTTTTGAAAGTAAAGCAGCTCTTTTTGAAGAAATCGTGGAAGAGACGGTAGAGGATCTGAAGCGGATCATGGGAGACTTTACGGATCAGGAAAAACAACTGCATCCGGAAGAATATGACAGGATACTTATGGAATTTATCTGGGAAAACAGGGACATCGCAAAAATCCTCATAGATGGAGCTGAAGGTACCAGATATGTGAATTTCCGTGAGGATGCCTGCACGAAAATGGAGCAGATCCTTAATGAACGTTTTCAAAAGGAATGTGGACAAGAAGTTGATCACGAGCTGGTACATATCCTGGTACAGATGAAATTTCAGGGATATTGTGAACTGCTCCGGGGAAACTGCTCCAGGGAAAAACTCCTGGAAATTTCCAGAATTCTGCAGATATGTTCCAGCCAGTGCCTTCTGGCAATTGAGGCAGAACTAAACAGAAAGCATTAAAAACCATTGCTCATTCTCCTAAAGTATGTTATGATTAACTTGGTTAGTTTTAACAAACCGAGGGAGGTGTAAATAACGTGAGATCAAATGAATCATCTGAAGATTATTTGGAAACGATCCTGATCCTTGGAAACAGGAGCTCTCTTGTAAGAGCTGTGGATATCGCGGCAGAGATGGGCTTTAAGAAACCGAGTGTCAGTGTTGCCATGAAGAATCTTCGCCAGAAAAATCTCATCACAGTAGCCGACAACGGAGATATCCGTCTGACAGAGGACGGACATAAGATTGCCGATAAGGTATATGAACGTCATCAGCTGATCTCTTCCTGGCTGATGATACTGGGAGTCCAGGAAAAAACAGCGATTCATGATGCCTGCAGGATCGAGCACATAATCAGTGAGGAGAGCTTTCTGGCATTGAAAAAGGCAGTTTATGAGCTGAGGGAGCAGCAGGCTGTGCTCCAGGGAGAAACCGCGGATCAGGTTTGATCCCTGCAGCAGAAGCTATCAGGAATTGACAACTGAAAAAATAAGAATATAATGGAAATCCAGGTTATGAAATGGAGGATACCAAAAGATGAAATTACTTTTTATACGACATGGAGACCCGGATTACACAATAGATTCCCTGACCGAAAAGGGCTGGAAGGAAGCGGAATTTCTTTCTGAAAAGATCGCAGCTCTTGATGTCAGGGATTTTTATGTTTCTCCGCTTGGAAGAGCAAAGGATACCGCATCCTGCACACTGAAGAAAAACGGAAGAACAGCTACAGAATGCAAGTGGCTGAGAGAATTCGACGTAAAGATCAGAAGACCGGATCTTCATGGGGAAAAGATCATTCCCTGGGACTGGCTTCCCCAGGACTGGACGAAGATCGAAAATTTCTACAGCTTTGACCGCTGGTGGGATAATGACATCCTGCGAGAGGGAAAAATGAAAGAAGAGTATGACTGGGTCACACAGAATTTTGATAAAGTTCTGGCAGAGCATGGCTATGTGCGGGAAGGACATTATTACAGAGCAGAAAAAGCCAATGAAGATACGCTTGTGTTTTTCTGCCATTTTGGTGTAAGTTGTGTACTCATCAGCTATCTTCTCAGTATCTCTCCACTGGTGATGCTGCAGAATTTCTGTGCGGCGCCGTCATCGGTGAGCACCATTGTTACAGAGGAGAGGCGAAAAGGGATCGCGTCCTTCCGTATGAGCTCTTTTGGAGACATTTCTCATTTGTATGCGCATCAGGAGCCGCCGGCTTTTGCTGCCAGATTCTGTGAGACATATGATAACAAAGAGCAGAGACACGACTAAAAAGCGAAAGAAACGGCTGTAATATTTCGTGTTTTTCCGGAAGACCATGGTAAATAATGATCAGCAGGATTATTTTGGAAAATGATTAGACTTCGTTAATAAATTTTATAAATTTATTAGAAATTGTACAAATTTCTCTCACATTTATCCTGTATGATATAAACATCTTAAGAGAACAGAAGCTCTTAAGAAAAACTCTTTCCTTTCCCTAAAATATGTATGAAGATAAACCACCGTTCCATTGGCAAGACAGAGCCGACAGGACGGTGGTTTTGCATTGCAGAAAAAAACTGCCGAATGACAGAGGAGATAAAGATTTCCAATGTTTATCGGCAGCATTTTTTTGTTGTCTGAGATTTATTGGATATACAGCTTCAGGCACAGCTACGGCCTGCGATAGCGGTTAAAGCAGGAATATATTTCCTGGATCCTGGGCATGGCATAACCGCATGGAATATAAGAGCCTTCCGAGAAGAAGGACAATCCCTGCCTTTTCAGCTGAGTATCCAGATAAGTGATGATCTCCGGCAGAGTACGTTTTCCGTCAATAAGATGTTCGCAGGCATATTTCAGAAGCAACGCCAGGGATGCAGTTTGCTCGGAGTCGATCAGCTGCTCCACATAGCGGAGATCCACTTCGGTTTTTCCAAGAGAAAAGCCATCTTTGCCGTGAACCTTGGTTTTCAGTCTTTCCGGCTGTCCGGGACGGCTGTGGCGGGATGGAGCCACTTTGGCCCTGGTCATGATGCGATGGCTTTCCGGAAGGCGAAATGCAGGGGCCTCAATGTCTGAGAGAGGATATTCCTGACAGAGCTTTTTGGTGACTGCTGTGATGTCCACCGGATGATAATTATCCATCTGGATCACAGTATCCGCAATATGGAAAAAAGCTCCGGAGCTTCCGGCAACCAGGATAGTGGAGATCCCTGCCTTTTCATAGAGATCCCGAGCACGTTCCAGAAATGGAGTGATGGGCTCCTTTTCCCGGCAGATCACCCGCTGCATGAAGGAATCACGGACCATAAAGTTAGTGGCAGAGGTATCCTCGTCAAGGAGAAAGACTTTACTTCCGGCCTCCATACTTTCCACGATACCGGCAGCCTGTGAAGTGCTGCCGCTGGCATCCTCTGTAGAAAAGCAGAGGGTGTCTTTTTTATTTGGAAGATCGTTGATAAAAAGAGAAATGTCCACATCTTTGATAAAACGGCCGTCCTCAGAGCGAAGCTTCTGAGCAGAAGGATCGGTAATGACATACTCCCGGCCATCGCCGGAAATGTGATCGTAAATTCCCAGCTCCAGTGCGTTAAGTAGGGTGGATTTGCCATGGTAGCCGCCACCTACGATCAATGTGATGCCGCGGGGAATGCCCATGCCTGTGATGGTTCCTCTGTGGGGCAGCTCCATGGAAACCCTCAGGCTTTCCGGAGAAACAAAAGGAACAGAGTTTTTCATCGGGCGTGAAGAGATGCCGCTTTCCCTGGGGAGGATAGCGCCGTCACTGACAAAGGCAGCCAGAGAACGTTTTTTCAGCTCCTGACGGATAAAGGCCTGATCTTCGGCAAGGCAGATGGCTTTTCTCAGCGCTTCCGGGTCAAGATTCCGGTAAAAAAATGCCTTGTGAATACAGACCGGAAGAAAATCGAAGAGGATTTTTTCCAGTTCGGGAGAGTTGATGGTTCTGCCATTGGCCGGGAAACCGATGAAAAAACGGGCAGTGATGCCTTTTTCCGTTATTTCACAGGCGGTACGTGCAAGAACCTCCTGACCACAGTGGCTTACTGAGATCAGGCCGCTTTTTCCGGAGCCCTTTGCACGGAAGGTATAACGGTTTACCTGCTGTTCAAACTGGCGGTTCAGAAAGTCTCCCAGTGTGATGCGGGTCAGGGAATCCTTATAATATTCTGCCGGAAATCCGGTGTCTCGGTGGGAAAGCTTCACACTGATGTGAGAGGGAGAGGCAAAAGGATCCCCCTGCACGTGGTCAATGGACAAAATATAACGGTCAAACTGGTATGCACCCCGCAGAGACTTGTATGCAGGATAGCTTTTGCGGTTGATGCTGTGAAGAAGCTCTTTTAGCTGAGCAGATGCTTGCATGTTGTTTCCTCCTTTGCCCTGTTGGAGCATACAGGTAAAGTCTACGGTGAAACAGAAAGCTTTCCGTGTGTGAGATACCTGAAAATTTTGGATACAGGGCCAATTCTTAAGAACTACTATAACGAATCATAAAGATTTTGTAAAGAATGGGAATTGCGGTGGAAATTCGTAAATGTTTGACCTATAATAGTAGACAGATTGCAGATAATATGATGAGAAACGGCAGCTGCCGGAAGCTATAAAGAAAGGTGGACCACTAAAATGGAAAGAAGAAATGCGTGGCTTTCTTATAAGGAAGCAGAAGAGACAGAAATGGAGAAGCTTGCGAAGGCTTACAGAGAATTTTTGGATAAAGGAAAAACAGAACGTGAATGTGTTGCAGAAATCGTGAAGGAAGCAGAGGCTGCCGGATATGAGTCTCTTGAGTCGAAGCTTGAAAAAGGCGAGAAGATCAAGGCCGGTGACAAGGTTTATGCGGTAGGGATGAAGAAGATCGTTGCTCTGTTTCATGTAGGAACGGAAGAGCTTTCCGGAGGTATGAGCATTCTCTGTGCACATATCGACTCTCCGCGACTGGATGTCAAGCAGAATCCTCTGTACGAGGATACGGATCTGGCTTATCTGGATACCCATTATTATGGTGGTGTAAAGAAATACCAGTGGGTGACATTGCCTCTTGCCATGCATGGTGTTGTTGCAAAAAAGGACGGAAGCATTGTGGAGATCAGCATTGGTGAGGATGCGGAAGATCCGGTACTTTACATCACAGATCTTCTGATTCATCTTTCCGGAAAACAGCTCCAGAAAAAGGCAGCAGAGGTTATTGAGGGTGAGATGCTGGATATCCTGATCGGCAGCAGACCTCTTGCAGAGCTTCCGGATGATTCTAAAAAGGATGCGGTAAAACAGAATGTGCTGAAGATTTTAAATGAGAAGTATGGTATTGAGGAAGAGGACTTTCTTTCCGCAGAGCTGGAGATCGTTCCGGCAGGAAAGGCAAGAGACTGTGGACTTGACCGCAGCATGATCGCAGCATATGGACAGGATGACCGTGTATGCGCTTACACATCCCTTGCGGCAATGCTGGAGATGGAGGAGACACCGAAGCGTACCGGCTGCTGTCTCCTTGTAGATAAGGAAGAGATCGGAAGCGTTGGTGCCACAGGCATGCAGTCCAGATTTTTTGAGAACAGTGTGGCAGAGCTTCTGGACGGAATGGGCTGCTATTCCGAGCTTGCATTAAGAAGAGCTCTCCGTAATTCCAGCATGCTTTCTTCCGATGTAAGTGCCGGCTATGATCCGGCCTATGGTGAGGCTTTTGAGAAAAAGAATGCAGCATATCTTGGACGCGGTATCGTTCTTAACAAGTTCACCGGAGCAAGAGGAAAATCCGGTTCCAACGATGCCAATGCAGAGTACGTTGCAAGAGTTCGCAGGATTTTTGATGATCACAATGTTGCTTTCCAGACAGCAGAGCTTGGAAAGGTTGATTTTGGCGGAGGCGGAACCATCGCTTATATTGCGGCACTTTACGGAATGGAGGTTATCGACAGTGGCGTGGCAGTGCTGAGTATGCATGCTCCGTGGGAGGTTACCAGCAAGGCAGATGTATATGAGGCATACAAGGCATATAAGGCGTTTTTACTTGATGCATAAACAGATGTATAAATGTGTGTCAGTTCTGAAGACATTCAGGTAATCTTTTCGTTACAGATCAATGAGCGGGGGTTTCCCGGAAATGACAGAGCAGTCTGCCTGCTGCTGTTTTGGCTTGGAGCGTTCCGACGAGAAACAGCAGTATCCCCTGCAGACTTCGCTCTGTATTTTTAACCTGATCAGGGAAGCTCTCTGTTTCAATGGCGAAAAGCAATAAGCAGAGGAGAGGCTTGCCTGGGACTGATTTACTTTACAAGGAGTAATTTTATTATGGAAGATGCATTGGTACGGGTAGTAGATCTGTGCAAGGTTTACAATCCCGGAGAAAATGAGGTGCGGGCGCTGGATCATGTGGACCTGGAGATCCATAAGGGTGAATTTGTGGCTATTATCGGACAGTCCGGTTCCGGAAAATCCACCTTTATGAACATGCTGGGCTGTCTGGATGTCCCCACCTCCGGGAAATATTATCTGAATGGAACAGATGTATCCACAATGAAGGATAATGATCTCTCGGTGGTACGAAATAAGGAGATTGGTTTTATCTTTCAGGGCTTTAATCTGATCGCAAATCTTACGGCGCTGGAAAACGTGGAGCTTCCTCTGATCTATCGTGGGATCGACCGGAAAACAAGAAGAAAGCTTGCTGTGGAATCTCTTAAAAAAGTCGGACTTGAGAAACGTATGGATCATAAGCCAAACGAAATGTCAGGGGGACAGCAGCAGCGTGTGGCTATTGCCAGAGCTATCGCAGCCAGGCCGCCGGTGATCCTGGCAGATGAACCAACGGGAAATCTGGACTCTGCATCCAGCAGGGAAATTATGGAAATCCTGAAGGGAATGCACAGATCAGGAGAAACCTTGATCCTGATCACTCATGATAATGGGATCGCGGCTCAGGCCAGACGTGTGGTACGGATCATGGATGGAAAAATTGAATCAGATACGATCAACGAGGAATTTGTCGAGGAGGCTTAAGAATGAAAAAAGGGAAAAAGATTGTGATCGGTGTGGCAGCAGTAGCTGTTGTGGCAGGCGGTGTTTACGCAGTAGCGGGAGGAAGCCGCGGTGAGGCACAGATTCCTCAGGTTTCAGTTACAAAGGTGGAAACCGGAGATGTGGAAGAAATCGTGGACGCAACCGGAACGGTGGTCAGTGATGAACAGAAAACTTTTTATTCACCGGTAAACGCGCAGATAAAAAACGTATCTTTTGCAGAAGGTGATTCTGTCTCAAAGGGCACAAAACTTGTGGAATTTGAGTTGAAAGATCTGGAGAGAGATAATCAGAAGGCAGAACTGAATGTGAAATCCGGAGAGTATGATTACAAAAATTCCATCAATAAATCCGATGAGGCACAGCAGAAACCGAATGACGCCAAATCAAAAGTTTCCAGTCTGGAGCAGCAGGTGAAAGATAAGCAGAACTATCTGGCATCACTGAAATCTCAGCTGGCATCTGTACAGGCGCAGGCAGCAGCAGACGCACAGGCCCAGGCTCAGGCGGAAGCCCAGGCAAAAGCCGATGCTCAGGCAGCCCAGGAGGCAGAAATCCAGAGAGCATATGCGGCAGCGCTTACTACATATCAGAATGAAACGCTTCCCCAGTATCAGAAAGAACTGGGCGAGCTGAATGCTGCCTATATTAAGGCGCAGAGCGAGTATAACCAGGCGGATAATAATTACCAGATGGCTTTTGCCCAGTGGCAGGCAGACCAGAGTGATGAGAACGCTCAGGCACTGGATGAAGCGGAGAGTACAAGAAGCCAGGCTGAGATCGACTGTCAGGTGGCGAAAGAAGCTTACGAGGATAAAAAGGCGGCTCAGCCGAAAATGCCGGAATATTCGGATTACAGCAGTGCAGGAGGGGAAGATTTTGTTACAGACGGAACACAGGACGATGGACAGGATCTGACAGACCAGGGAAGTGTATCCGCTGCTTCCACAGGTTCATCTGTGGATACTTCAGGAATTGATAATGCCATTGAGCAGGCAAGTTCTGATCTGGCAGATCTTCAGTCTGATCTTGCGACACAGAAATCCATTGCAGAGGCAGATTCCACCAGCCTTACAAAGGAGGAAAAAGAGAAGCTGCGTGTCAGCAATAATCTTACAGAACTGGATGCCAAATCCGCAAAAGAACTTGTTGAAGAAGGAAAAAAAGGCATCACGGCAGATTTTAATGGCGTTATTTCCAAGTCTGCAGTGCAGCAGGGCGCGGCAGTGACACAGGGAATGGAACTTTTTACCCTGCAGAATACAGATAAAGTCAGCGTGGATATCAATGTATCCAAGTATGATTATGCAAAGGTAAAAGAAGGCCAGACTGCGGATATCACCATTGGTGATAAGAAATATACCGGTAAAGTGACAAAGATCAGCCACATTGCGACAACCAATGAGAAAGGTTCTACTCTGATCGCAGCTACCGTCAGCATTGACAAACCGGATAAAGATATTTTCCTCGGTGTTGACGCAAAGGTGAAGATCCATGCGGAAAAGGCTGAAGATGTAGTTACGCTTCCGGCAGGTGTGGTAAATATCGGTAAAGATGGTTCTTTCTGTTATGTGCTGAAAGATGGTGTGATCACAAAACAGGATATCACAACGGGAATCAGCTCCGAGGATTTTGTTGAAATTACAGATGGAATCAGGGCAGGAGACGAGGTCATCGAGGATCTGGGTTCCCTGGAAGAGGGAATGACCGCAGAGGCAGCGCCAGCGGATGTTGACAGTGCAGCAGAGACAGGGGAGACTGCCAATGAGTAATATTTATGAATATATCAAAATGGCGATCCACAATATTATGGCCAATAAGGGAAGATCGTTTCTTACCATGCTGGGTATCATCATCGGTATCGCGTCGGTGATCGCCATTGTTTCCATTGGTGAGGGAACCAAGAATCAGATGAACAGTGAGATCAATGATATCGGCGGCGGTCAGATCGCGGTTTACTGCAGCGATGATGCCACTGCAGATAATGTCTGGATCCAGCCGGAGGATATTGATGCAGTCCGGGAACTGGATGGCGTGGAAGGTGTCAATGTTTCAGATTCCTATATCGGTGAGACTGTAACCGGAAAAGGTGATTTTAATCTGACTGTGACCGGAGAGACTCAGGATGCAAAACTGGTGGACAATGCTTCTATGAAGTACGGAAGCTATTTCGGGCAGAAAGAGGTGGAAGAGGGAAAAAATGTCTGCGTAATCTCCGATGCTGATGCGAAGCGGCTTTTTGGAACGGACGATGTAGTGGGAATGACTCTGGATGTCACCTGCTATGATCTGACCAAAACGTTCCGCATCTGCGGAGTTACCGCACAGAAGGAGAACGGCACTTTTGTCAGCTATACCTATGATGGCATGCCTGTGTCCATTAACGTGCCTTATACGGCCATGGATGACTTTACAGGAAGTACCGGTGAGTTTTATCAGATCACAGTCCAGGCAGATAAAAATCTGGATTCCCAGGTGGTGGCAGATAAGATCGTAAATCTTCTGGAGAGACGCCATCAGTGTGCCGGAGACGATTATTTCCAGGTACAGAGCTTCCAGGATATCATGAAATCCATGAACCAGATGCTTGGAATGGTCACCGCATTTATTTCTTTTGTTGCGGGAATTTCCCTTTTGGTAGGCGGTATTGGTGTTATGAATATCATGCTGGTGTCCGTCACAGAGCGTACTAGGGAGATCGGCATCCGTAAATCCCTTGGGGCAAAGACTTCTTCCATTATGCTTCAGTTCCTTGCTGAGGCAGCGATCCTGACCATCATGGGTGGCCTGATCGGCATTGTGCTTGGCATCGCAGGGGGTCATGTGATCTGTGCGGTGATCGGAAACAGTATGGGAACCACCATCACACCAGGGATCAGTCTGGGAACCATCCTGGCGGCAACATTATTCTCCTGTGCAGTAGGTGTATTCTTCGGAATCTATCCGGCAAGAAAAGCAGCCAAACTCAGTCCTATCGAGGCACTCAGAAGAAACTAGAAAACTGTTGCTTTTGCATCAAAAATAGCAATAAAAAATATTTTTAAAAAAAATTAAAAAAAGTTTCAAAAAACCCTTGACATTTTATAGGTCTTAGAGTATCATACATATTGTTGCAGCGGTGATACGAAATATCACAAAGGAAAAGCAACAAAGATGTGCGTTTAGCTCAGCTGGATAGAGCGTTTGGCTACGGACCAAAAGGTCGGG
>ERZ1673739.3030-NODE-3030-length-12263-cov-5.609518_pt1 | contig 12263 bp, 7 predicted proteins | sample MGYA00580210_ERZ1673739 | MGnify/ENA primary metagenome ERZ1673739 (study PRJEB41218, sample SAMN15661749) | gut metagenome | host: Homo sapiens | place: Canada: London | collected 2015-08-20/2019-03-30 | study: EMG produced TPA metagenomics assembly of...
AAACATCCGTCTGTTACGAATCCGAGAAATCAGATGAGGACTGCCTCAAAAAATATATTGGACACGTAATTGCCCCAAGAATAGGTTTTTCTTGTAAAATTCATTGCAATGTTCTCCTACAAGGACATAACTTCCGTTCAGCTTTACGGCCAAATATTCATTCAAATAGAAATTGGCTCCCAACGAAACGTCGCTTTCCCGTCCGCCCATGATACCGGCTCTGCCATCGTTCAAGTTCGTATAATTGAAACGTGCCGTGAGTTCTATCGCCTGTTTACTGCCCGGCCTGCCGGGAATACCGTACAGGTCGTCATACGCAAACCCTCTTCCCCGAACCAGAAAGCCTGCCTGCACATATCCTCCCTGCGGACGGTAAGCCTCCCTTTCCGTACGATTGAGACGGTTCAGAAAGTATTCTCCCTGTACCATGAAACGCGGAGCGGTATAAAGTATCTCAAAAACGCCTTTGAGTTCTGTCCCTAAACGGTCCACGGTGGCTTCCATCAATGGACACGGGAACATGGATGTCACGCCATCATTCGATACTGTTTTTGTCGGCGGTTCCACTGTATTCACCGGTTTGGTACGGAAAGAAAAAGCACCGCCCACATGCAACAGATTCCCTTTCCACCGCTTGCGCCAAACGCCCCGCGAAGTGGAAACCAAAGCGTTAACCTGTCCGTCACCGATTTTATTGATGTCATTATGCGTACACAATCCCGTAGCCCAATATCCAAATGGCAGACTGGAATGATAGGTCAACCCGAGCTTGCGTCCGTCCGTAAAAGCCAATACGGATCCGGCCGACTGATGAAAGCGCATGTCTGCCGTACTGATGAGCATATCCATGGAATAAGGTTCATAAGCATTTCCTAACGAAAGGACACCATGTTTAAAGTGATAGTTCAACAACAAATCCTTGATGGCTACTTTGTTTCCTCCCAAACCAATGTCGGCTTTCATTTCATATTGTCTGTAAGTGGCTTTAAAGCCCACACGGAAATCTTCCAAGCGATAATACCCCTGCACACTTTCCTTGCCATAACCGGACACAGCGGCATCCAGCAATGCCCTCGAACGGAACTTCACGGTCAGAGGTTCGTCCGCCTGTGCCGTCATAAAGCAACTTCCCATGCCCAACCACACGCATGCCATCCATTTTCTCATACGCACCGGTTCAAAATGTTCATGAATTGCGGAAGTGCCTCTTCCACAGGTATTGCCCAACCATAATCCGCCACATTGAAGATCGGAGCCGTACGGTCCGGGTTGACGGCTATCACGCAACGCGCTCCGGTGATGGCCGCCGTATGCTGTATCTGTCCGCTGATACCGATGGCGATATACAAATCCGGAGCTATCGTATGCCCGGTCTGCCCCATTTGCACGGAAGCGTCCACCAACCCGGCTTCCACTGCCGCACGAGACCCGGCTACCGTCGCACCGATACGTTCGGCCCACTCCCGGATTTCATCGGCACATCTCCGCGTTTTCACGCCTCGTCCTATACCTATTATAATAGAACTGTCGTTCAGCGAAGTTCCGCCCACTTCTTCCGCCACAGCCTCCAACACGCGAACACGGCTGTCGGCTCTTCCGGCCTCATAAGCATGATAGACGATTTCCCTCCTCCTCGAAGTATCCCTCTGCCGGGCTTTCATCACCCCGGGACGTACGGAAGCTATTTGCGGCCTAAAAACGGGGTTGACAATCGTAGCCATCAGATTTCCTCCGAAAGCCGGGCGTATTTGGCGCAACAGTCCGCTGTCCGTATCCATTTCCAACTCCGTACAATCTGCCGTCAATCCGGTATGCAGTACAGCAGCCAATCGTGCGGACAAACCACGACCGCATGGCGTAGCCCCGATAAGCAGGACCGAAGGATGCTGTTTGCGCACCAAGCCGGCCAACACCTCCGTATAGTTTTCCTCCACAAAATCCGATAGAAGCGGAGACTCCACCACGTGCACGCGGTCTGCACCGACGGCTATCAACTCATCCGCCCATGCAGACACTTCACCGCCTATCAGTACAGCCTCGACCGGTTGGGGACGGCAAGCCGCAAGTGCCACAGCCTTTCCCAAAAGTTCCCGGCTTACCGGTGCCAAAGTGCCGTCCATGACTTCCGCCCACACCCAAATGCCATTGGAATCATCCACAGGCTGTTCCTGCCTGTCGTCTTGACGCTGCATCACCCAAGCTCCAACCGGACAAGCCTGCACACAACCGCCGCACAACCGGCAATTCTCTTCATCCACCTCCGGAAAGTCGCCCATACGGATAGCCCCATAGGCACAACTTTCGGCACATATTCCGCAGGATATACATTGCCCGGCCTGCAATTGAAGTATAAAATCCTTATCTTTATTCATTTTCATCTTGCTTTTTAAAAATTAATCCCGCGTCTCATGCTTTCACGGACGACTGCAAAAAACTTTTCCCCGTCGGGAAGCCATTCCACATCTTTCTTCCGTCGAGGCACCATGGTAGACACTACTTGAGTAGGAGATGCCTGCAATCCGACTTGCGAAGGTTCCAGTCCCAAGTCGCATTCATCCCAATGAAGGATGCTCTGCCGCTGAGCCCACCGCCAACCGGTCAGTGTGGGACAATCCAGTTCCCCCGTCTCCCGGCCAACCGTCACGACACAAGGTAAATCCACCTCCATACGTTGGAGTAAACGACCGGCCTTCTTCCTCACACACATACAAGTATCCGATATGTCCGAAACCTCCATCAAATGCGTCACTTGGGGAATGTCCAACTGTCCGGCTACCTCAGGCCCCACTTGTGCCGTATCGCCATCCACCGCCATTTTCCCGAAAAGCAACAAGTCGTATTCACCCAACTTGCGCACGGCTGCCGCCAGTACCAGGCTCGTACACCACGTATCGCTTCCGGCAAATGCCTTGGAGGACAACAAAACCGCCTTATCCGCCCCTCTTTGCAAAGCCTCACGGAGCACTTCTTCCGCCGAAGCGGGTCCCATGCTTACTGCCACGATCTCAGCCTCTGTCTGCCTTTTCAATTTTACTGCCAACTGCAAGGCATACAAGTCATCAGGATTTGTCCGGGCCATGGCCGACGAACGCTTCAGCGTCCGGGTTACAGGGTCCATCTCTACCTTTGTAGACAAAGGCACTTGCTTTAAGAATACAATATACCGCTTCATATCTTTCGTTTTTTATCTTCCATATATCCGAACCCTATCCACCTTTTTTATTGGAACGGGCATCCGCACACCTTTTTTGAAACTCAACCGAAAACGGGTCCACTGCCCCGAAACGGTCCGGTGCAAACCCGGCCGGATCCACAAACGGCTCTTCCTGCAAAATCAATTCTGCGGCCAAGCGTCCCATGCCTCCACCGGCAGCCACGCCTCCTCCACAGCATCCGGCTACGGCATACAACCCTTCGTATGGACGCACCTGCCCGATAATGAATTTGGCATCCGGCACGTAACATGAGGGCCCGGCCACATAATGCGCGATACCCAGAGTTTCTATGTCCGGAAGATAACGCTGTAGCAACGGGGCACACTCGTCGAGCACTTTCCATTCGGCTGCCTTATTGAAATCAAAATCCTCCAACTTATCCGTCAATGTGTCGGGATTGAAGGCTTGGCATTCACTTTCGCGCAAGCCGATAATCAACGCCCCCACATCCGAACGGGTGAAAGCACGGGCATCGGGAATCACCGTAAAAGGATGGTTTGCCGGAAAACGCCCGGAGTTTGTTCCCGTAATCCAAAAATGACTCCGCACCGGAGTAAAAGGAAGCCCTACCCCTAAAGGACGCATCAACAGGTTGGCCCACGAGCCTGCGGCATTCACGACAACCGGCGCCAATACTTTTTCCCCGTCCGCCAACTCCACTCCTGTCGTCTTGTCTCCAACAGCCACAATGGCTTTTACTTTCGTATTCGGACGCAATTCCGCCCCGAGACTTCGTGCAGCACGTGCATAACCGGAACATAACAAAGCACAATCTATAAACGCATCCGTAGGCATGTAAAGCGCCTCTTCTACCGCCGAGACCTCCATCCAAGGAAGAAGTTCTTTCAAACGCCTCCGGTCGATACGTTCATTCGGTATTCCGAAACGTACGGACGCTTCTTCCAATGCTTCGAGTTCTTTCAGCGATGCGTCGGACGAAGAGATGGTCACACTGCCGCACTGCTGCAGTTCGAGCGACTCCCCCAAAAGGTGCTCTATTTCATCAATGCAATCATACGTTTCCTGCACCATTTCCATCAAAGCCGGTTTGGTACGCGCCCGTGTCAACAGGCAGGCTGCACGGGACGAAGCCTGCGACGCTATCTCGTTGGCATCCAACAACAACACCTTCCCCGCCTTACGTTTGGCCAACTGGTAAGCCGTGGCGCATCCCAACAAACCGCCACCGATAATTATCACATCATAATCCTGTTTCATCGTCAAATCGCATTATATTGAGGATTCATATACAAAGTCGTACGCTCCGTCTGTTCTTTTCTACGCCCTTGAGCGGAATACCGTTTATAAATCAATACGGCAGCCACTGTGAACAAGACCGCACAAACCACGCCGACCGCGCATGCCATGTGGTTGTAAAGCGCAAACCACTCCATGTCGAAGTTCAAAAACTCCTTGGTGGAAAGTAGAGTCACCGTACCCATGTAGCCGATGAAGTCGATAATGGCGATGAAGAAACCCACGTTTCCCCTGATGCGGAAACAAGCGATGAAGCGATCGAAGAAAATCGTCTGAAAAGTCAGATAGGCAATATAAAGGCACAGGCTCTGCACAAACAACCACACTACCGGCTGCCAATCCAATGCCTCATAATTCAGTGACACGTATGTCATGACCAAACAACCGGCAATGACCAGTCCCATCAAGCACATCAAAGCCCGAATATTGCTGCGGAAGAAGATGAAAGCGGCAAATATCCCGAGGATGACCAACGTAACAATCGTATCCACCTGGGCGAAAAGCCAAGAAGACTGATTACTCATATCCAGGATATTGACCAGAAAATCTTCCTTGATGTCGCGCAGCACCAGCAACATGAAGTTGCCCACGAACAACAAGGTAAGAATCGGAGCGTAACTTCGGAACAAGAGCTTACGTCCGTTTCCGTCCAATGTCACACGTTCGTTACGCAGCGCAATATCCTCTTCCGTAGGCTGTGGCAGACGCTTCAACATATACCCCATAAAAACGAGAAGAGGCAAAGCAAAAGCCCCAATCACGGCAGGCATCCAAAACTGTCCCACGTGCATCTCGTTCATGGCAAACAAGCCGAAACTCTTGGCCACACCGGAACTGAACACCATGCTTACCCCCAACAGACTGGCCAACATATCCGTCACCTTGCGTCCCTCGATAAAGCTGAATATCACGCCCCACATACAACCGAGCGACAAGCCGTTCAAAAACATGGCCGCCACATTGAACGGAGGAGCCAACAGGCCGAAGCCTACCAAAGCAGCCTCGGCTGCTACCGCCGAACAGACGAAAAACTTGAAACGACGCTCCTTCTTCAACTCCGAAATCAACTTGATGCCAAAGAACTTGGCTATCACATAACCTAAAATCTGAATCGTCGTCACCGCGACCTTGTAATCCGTGCCGAAAAAATCAAACCCCTCGAACGAAGCCGCCGTATAAGGTTTGCGCAAGGCATACACCAAAGAGCAGGAAAGCAAGGCCGCACCGCCCGCCCACAGGATGAGCAACGCATCCGAAAATCTTTTGTTCTTTACGATTTGTTCCATAACCATAGTTTTGTTTTCGGCTGCAAAACTATCCCAAACTGCCATCTGAAAAAATTAATTCATTATATATCATACGTCCGTCCAAACCCGTATTTATAATGTAACATTCATCTCACGGTAATGAAGCACGAAAGCAACAGGTTTGTAACATGGAAAACGTACCTTTGCCCAAAAGAACATACGTATGGACAAATTGGTATCACTCTACGAACGGATGAAGAAACTACGCGAAGCCGGTGTACGGATGAAGGACATCTCCGAAGAGACGGGCATAGCATCCAGCGTACTCTCCTCGCTCTATTCTTCCGTGCTCCCCACCTACATCAATCTGCTCTCCGGAGGATGCGGTACGGAAAGTGCGTTAGACCAAGGGCTACAACAAGTCAACAACGTGTCGAAACGCAAACTGCAAGGTTGCCTCGATGAATTGTACGACAAAGTGAGCCACATCGAGCCACGTTTCGTTTCCAACAAAAACGGCGGACGACCTTTTCTGGACGACATCGAGAAAGAAGCCATCAAATATCTGCCCAATGCCGGCATCTATACCGGACTTTACCAGTCTTACAGTTCTTCGTCCTACTCCGACGGACTGAAAGTGGAGCCTTATATGATATCCTCTATCGTAGATGGCGACACCATGCCCAAAGTCTATTGCCAGAACCTGTCGGGTGACTACTATATCGGCGTGGGGCTGTTCTCGCCGTTTCAAATCGGTTATCTGATGTTCAACGAACAAAAACGCCTGCAACTTGCCCTGAAGGTGGTCTACCTGCAACTGCCCATCATCGAGTATCCCCAAATCATGAAAGGAATCTATCTGACACACGACTATAACCGCAATCCGATCGCCCGGCGCATCCTCTTTGTCCGGCAAGGCGACGAAATCCCACTGGAAGAGTTTGCCGACTTACGCACAGAAGTAATCCCCAAAGCACGACTGACCGGAGAACTGTTGGAATACTATAATTACACTTGCTGCAACGAGGATATCATACGGAGCATGATGCTGATATCACCGGACAAGGATACCAAAGAACTCCAACGCGAAAAGCAACTCCTGAAAATCCTCAGTACACAAGAAGGTCTCTGAAGATACGGCACCCGCCATACGAAAGGCCGCAGAAGGATATCTCCTTCTGCGGCCTTTCGTATAAAACCTTACTTTCATTCTTCCGTCAGACGAATCGCAAAGCCGCCTCCGCGAGCCATATCCAACGTCAGTTTCGTATTCCGGTCCACATTCATCGTCTCGCAGGCATACGTTGTCGGATGGTCGCCCGACTCCGGTTTATCCTTGAAAACCACGGCGCGGTAGGTCTTCCCGCGTTTCAGGAAACCGAAGTCCACCGTCACGCTACGCGGTGTCCAGTTCGTCATGCCGCCCACGTACCAATCCTTACCGGTTTGTTTGGCCATCACGATGTACTCGCCCAAACGGGCATCGAGCGGAAGGGTCTTGTCCCACACCGAAGGAACTTTCGACAGGTAATCCAAAATGTCGGGATATTTGTTATATTCCGAAGGCGCGTCGCACAGGTAACCGATCCAATGGTCGAATATGACATACATGGACAAGACATGCGAACGCGTCCCCATATTCATCGGAGGGATGCTGTCCCGGTCACGCGGTTGGAACTCTTCGGGCGTCACGTTGCGCATGCCGCCCGGCGTGTAATCTTCCGGTCCGGCCAATGAACGGATGAAGGGGAAACGTGTATGGTATTCGGGCGTGATGGTCTTTTCCCAGAAATTGCATTCAGCCCCTCTCACAGCCTCATAATTCATCACGTTGGGGTAAGTACGGTTCAAGCCCACCGGTACGGGACAACCGTGGAAGATGGCCACCATCCGGTACTGCGCCAACCGTTCGGCAAATTCGCGCCCCCAACGCATGGCAATCTGGTCGTTGCGTTCGAAGAAATCAATCTTGGCACCCGCCACCCCGCACTCGTGCATCTGCTTGATCCAATCGTTCGGATTCTCCAGCGGGCAACTGGCCCAAGTCCAAACCAATATCTTCACGTTCTTCCCCCGGGCATAGTCGCACAATTCCTTGATGTACTCCATTTTCCATCCGGCATCGAGCGTCATGTATTCTATACCGTTCTCCGAAGCCCAGTCTACATAGTATTTATAAAGTTGCAACGAAAGATGTTTGTTCCCCACCGGGAAGTCCACGCCTTCCACCACGGCTTTGTGCCACCATTCCCAAGCACTCTTTCCGGGTTGTATCCACGAGGTATCCTCAATCTTGCAAGGTTCGGCCAACATGTAGACCAGCTCATTGTTCAACAACGTCTTGTCGTCGTCGGACACGATCATGACGCGCCACGGGAACGTGCGGTCGCCTCCCGTCCTTGCAATGTAATCCTCACGTGAAATCACCAGATGGTTGGAATACCAACGGTAAGGGTTCGACGGGTCTCCGTCCATCACTTCTTTGGGGTAGGCCGCCCACTTTCCGCGCATGGCATTCTGCCCGGCGGCTTCCATATACAAGCCGGGATAATCGTAAGTGTCCGATTCCGTCACCACCACCTTGTAGGGCTTGCCGGGATACTCGAAGAGCACCGGAGAAACGGAAAAACGGCCGGCCGGAATCTCACCCGGCGAACGATACATCTTGTAAAGCCGCTCGAAATTACGGTAGCCCTGATGAATCTGGTGCACCTTGCCCGACTGTTCACGCTCGGGTGCGGTATTGCTGTCGCACTCCGGGAAATACACCGTAGGGGTAAAAGCGAAATTGAACACGGCATCTTCGCTGTCGATAATGATTTCCTCGTCCCAGTGCGTCACGAAACGGTAAGCCCACCCTTTGTTGTAGGCTCTCACGACCAGGTCGTAGTCCGTGCCGTAAGACAGCACGATTTCATTGTGCGCCTCTTTCAGGGTCTTGTTTTTCCCCGCCACGACATCTACCTTGCGGTTCACACGGTCTTTCTTCACAGAGGTCACGGGGTCGCCTCCCACGTGACGCCCGTCGGACAGGTTCATCCCTATCACCGAAGGTTCCACCAACTTCACCTTATCGTACCACACTTCAAATTCCGTACGCCCTTCCACACGGAGCTTCACCTCCAGTTTCTTGTCGGGCGAAGACAATTTGTACTCTTCCGCTTTCAGGGCAAACGTCCAGCAAAAGAATACCGCCAAAGATAACATGATTTTTTGAGCCATATCGCTATATAGATTTAAGAATGATTATTCGTCTGCAAAGTAAGTCCGTTTCACTAAAAGCCGAAATGGAGAGAATCACTTATCACATGGACAATTTTGCGATTCTCTCCATTCCTATATGACTTGCCGTACGGCCGCTCATTCCACACCCCACTGCTTGTTCGGCGTGCGCCCCAACACGAAGTGCAACTCACCGCCACGGACGATATCCTCGTGGTCGATATAGCAACGGTTGTAAGGCTTGCCGTTCAGCGTGGCCGACTGGATGTAACAGGCGTCGGGCGCATTCCCCTCCGTAGTGACTACAAACTTACGGCCTTTGGCATAACGGCGGTCGAGCGCGATCTCCACACGGTCGAACACAGGGGCTGTCAATTCATAACGCGTCTCGCCCGGACAAAGCGGATGGAACCCCGCAGAAGCCAGGATATACCAGGCCGACATCTGCCCCACATCCTCATTGCCGCACAGCCCGGCCAGACTGTTCTTGTAAGCGTCGGCACAAATCACACGCGTCCAGTACTGCGTGAGCCACGGCGCCCCCAAGCGGTTGAAGAGGAAAGGCACGTGGTGCACGGGTTCATTGGCATGATTATAATAGGGATTCCAATAGAATTCGCGCGGCGTGTTTTCAAAAAAGGATTCCAGATCGGCCAGCACTTTGTCGCGACCGCCCATGATTTCCACCATGCCGGGCACGTCGTGCGGCACGAACCAACCCTGTTGGTAGGGATTGCACTCCATGCAACCGTACCACTCCTGCAAGCGTCCTTTTTCCGGCCAGTCCGCCCACGAGCCGTCGGCGTTGCGCACGCGGAACCATCCCTTTTCCTTATCGAATATTTTACGGTATGCCTGTCCGCGCCGGTGATAGATGCCGGCATCCTCCGTCTTGCCCAAAGCCTCGGCCCATTCGCCCACACACCAATCGAAGTATCCGTATTCCAACGTTTCCGATATGCCGCTGCCGCCGGGCGAATATCCCAGTTCCGGATGGTGCCCATGCGGTCGGCTGTCTGACGGGCAAAGCGGTAAGCTTTCTCCACGTCGTATCCGCGTATGCCTTTCATATAGGCATCGACGATGACGGCTATGGCCGGATTACCCAACATGCAGCCGCTGTAAGCGTTCAGGAACTCCCAACGTTCGTACACGCCCGTACCGTTTTCCTCGGCCAGAGTGACAAACGAGTTGATCATGTCGTTCACCACTTCCGGATTGATAAGGTTTTGCAGGGGGAACTGGCTGCGGAACACATCCCAACCGCTGAACACCGTACGCTTCTTGAATGCATCGGTCTTGTGCACCTTCCGGTCTCCTCCCACGTATTCACCCGTCACGTCGCGATAGTCGCGCGGGTCTATCATCGTGTGGTACAGCGAAGTATAAAAAATCGTGCGCTCATCTTCCGTCCCTCCGGAGATTTTGATTTTCGACAAGGCCTCGTCCCACAGCGCAGCCGCCTTTTCGCAATACCGCTCGAAGTCCTTTCCCCTCAATTCGGCTTTGAAGTTCGCCTCCGCTCCTTCCAGACTGACAAAGGAGATGGCCGTGCGCATCAGCACCTGTTCGCCTTCGCGCGTGGGGAACTCCGTATAAAATCCCAAATGGTCTCCCTCCATGCGGTCGGGACGTTCCGTCACCTTCGCCCGGCGTACAGCCTCGGCAAATTCCGGCGAAGTCACGTTTTCCAGCTTGCGCCCCATGCCCTCGGGAAACTCGGCCGACCATACGCCGTAACATTCCAACGGCTTACTGAAACGGGTGTAAAAGTAAACCGTATAATCGGCCTTCCCTCCCCCGTTGCCCCAACCGCCTCCGTCGGGCGTGCAACGCATCCATCCGCGGATGGCATAGTCGTCCACACGCTCCACGTACTGCCGGACAGACGTACCGCCCACGCGGCGAGCCAAGTCGATTTGAATGCGCGAACATTCGTTTTCCGGATAAGTGAAACGCATGACCCCGCCGTGAGGAGTGGCCGTCAGTTCCGCCCGGATGTCATAATCGGTCAGGCGGACAGCGTAATATCCGGCACGTGCCGTCTCGCTCTCCTTATCGTAACGCGAACGGTAGCCCTCCTCCGGACGTTCTGCCTCGCCGCGATACGTATGCAAAGGCCCCGTGGTGGGCATCACTAAATAATTCCCCAAATCGCCATACCATCCGATGCCGCTCATCTGGGTCAAGGCAAAGCCCTCGATGGTCGTATGTTCATAACTGTACCCCGAACCGTTGTCGCCTCCGGTAATGGTATTGGGGCTGACCTGCGTCATGCCCCACGGCGTGGCCACACCGGGAAAGGTCTTTCCCAACCCATGTTCGGCCTTAGCCATTTGTGTGTTCGTCGTAGCCCCGATAAACGGGTTCACATACTCCGACAAGCGTTTTCCTCCACGAGCCTGCACGCTCAAAGCCGCCACGGCCGCTATGGCCAGTACTCCGGCCTGCTTCAAATTCAACTTTATTTCCATGATATTTTGTATGCTATTCAAGTAGTATAACTCAGCATACAAAAGTACGAAAAGAAAACCTTGCCTCTGTCCGAAATTCTCGTCAAAAACAAACAAATTCGCTCCAAAGTCAATATTTTTTAGAGTAGAAGCCCAATAGGAGCTCCATCAATAACACACTATGATACAACGATTTATGATTTACAAAATTTTCTCCTGAGAACGATTCGCCGTTCTGCGCCAAACGATTTTCCGTTCTCAAGAGATTGATTTTCCGTTCTGCGCCAAACGATTCGCCGTCCTCCCTTTGTCAAAATAAGCCACTGCATCGCCCATACCCCGAACCGCCGTCTGGCCGCACAAAAACGCCCCACCGCAAAATTGTCCATATCATAAGTGATTCTATCCATTTCCGGAACCGCAAAAACCGCGTTACTTTGCACCCAGAAAATATTTCTTAAACCATTTCTACAATCATGAAGACAAAAACAAATCTTTACCTGTTTCTGATTGCGCTGATTTCCGCCATGGGCGGTTTCCTTTTCGGTTACGACTGGGTCGTGATTGGTGGCGCCAAACCTTTTTATGAACAATACTTCCAGATTGCCGACAGCCCTTCGCTTCAAGGGTGGGCTATGAGCAGTGCGTTGATCGGCTGCCTCATCGGCGCGTTGAGCGCGGGCAAGCTGAGTGACAAATTAGGCCGTAAACCCATATTGATACTGGCCGCCGGACTATTCATCTGTACGGCCGTGGGCACGGGTGCCGCCGACACGTTCGGACTGTTCAACGTGTTCCGCCTCATCGGCGGATTCGCCATCGGCATCGCTTCGAGCCTTTCTCCTATGTATATAGCGGAAATCGCCCCG
>ERZ1673739.3036-NODE-3036-length-12245-cov-3.358983_pt1 | contig 12245 bp, 22 predicted proteins | sample MGYA00580210_ERZ1673739 | MGnify/ENA primary metagenome ERZ1673739 (study PRJEB41218, sample SAMN15661749) | gut metagenome | host: Homo sapiens | place: Canada: London | collected 2015-08-20/2019-03-30 | study: EMG produced TPA metagenomics assembly of...
TAAACAGCCTGCACGCCCTCTGTGCCAACGGTGTAAGCTCATTTATATCTCTGCAAGTCATTTGCCATCACCCGACACTTTTTCATGCTGCGTTCCGAAATAAAACGATATTACAACCGTAAACACTGTTATAAACTCTCTCGCTTCTATCTTGCCTGTGCAGCAGAGGAAAGCAAACACAGCCGTTAATGCCAGTGTTACGATAGTTTTTACCCTTATGAGTTTTGTTAATGCTTCTAACATTCTCATCCCTCCTTATTTTCTAAATCAGTAATCCTGTGGTTTGCAACCGACATTTTTTCTTCGTATACCGCTGCCCTCTGTTCAAGGTTATAAGTACGTTCTATCAAGTTGTTATGCTTGTCCACTCTGTCAGAAAGTTCCGCTATCTGATATTTGATAAGCGCTATTGTCTCATCATGCTGTGTTTGCACCTTTTTCGCCTGATATGCGTTGTTTATCATACAGACGGCAATTGCAGACCCTGCGCTTATCAACGCTATTATTATCTCCATAAGCTCCTCCCTATAAGAAAGGGCGGTTGTTACACCGCCTGACCTATTAAACTAACATCTCATAGACTTCATAAATAGTCTCCATAGCTTCTTTCTTTCTGCCCTTGTTCGGGTGGGAAACAGTAACTTTCTTACCGCCCTCGATATAGAACTTGTCCCCTCTTGCGCTTTCGATGACGTATGTTCCGCTTTCGTCTTTACCTATGCCCCAAACGTCATAGTTTGTACCTTTGATTTTCGGCTTACCGTTTCCGTTTTCGATTTCATCTGTAATAACGAATTTACCGTCAATACTTCCTGCTCTATCGGGGAAGTCCGTAACCTTAAGCATACGACCTTTTTCCGTTTCGGGTGCCAGATAGCAGAACACAACGCCGTCATCGGGGATTGGTGTCTTAATGCCGTTTTCGTATGTAAACATATGGTGTCCGTCTTTTTCAATAGTTTTCATTTCGATTAATTTTTTCATGTGTATTCCTCCTTATAAAACTCCTTGGTTAATTAGTTCCATTGTGTATTCGTCAATAATGTCCTGTTGGGACTTCTTGACTTCTGCCAGTATATCCGCATTGGTCGGCTGCGGTGTCTGCGGTTCGGGTTTATAAACTTCTTCCCAAACACCGTTGTTATATTTTTTTCCGAGTAACGAAGTGTCATAAGTTTCAATCGTTATAAGATGTTTGTCCGATACTTCAACTTCTCCCATGTCGGAAATTACTATACATATATTTTCTTCATTAATTTGTGCGTATATCATTATTAACCCCTCCTTAGCAGAACTCTATGACTTGATAGCTTGCAATCCAGTCATATTGAGTAGTTGATGTCGAGTGAACAATTAATTTAAGCGCATTTACTGTCAGCGAATTAATAGCGAGATTAAGGCGATAATCTCTATTGCTTGCACTTTGTACCCACCCATCACAAATAACAATCATTTTGTTTATATTTGTAAATCCAGATAACGAAACTGTAACTGTATTTTCATTTCTGCTGCCGATATATCCTCGCTGTATATGCTTAATCACTTTCGGTTGGGTTAATAATTCCTGTAGTATCTTAACTACCGTATCCTCCGTCCCCCCCAGAAAAATCTCCGAGGGTTTTAAGTATTGCCGTTGTATCTTCTTTGGTTGAGTTCAACGTCTTTCTGTCAGCCAATTCCGCTAATATATCTCCGCTTGCCATATTATCCCTCCTTTACGAAAATAGCAGGCAGCTCACTGGGCGGATTTATCTGTTTCGTCATCGCCTGTATTGCCCTATATATTTCGCCGTTATATCTTTCTTTCATTCCTATGCTTACTCCCATTCCGTACACATACGGGAATATTCCGTCTGCGTCAGGTGCAGGAAACGGATTATAGTTATTAGTCGCAACATCGGGCGCATAGTGCTCGTATCTTTGTATAGCGTTTATACACTGATACGCCATACCTTTATATTTGCTTATATGCCCTGTCTCCTCCAATCCGTTATCCGCTTTCCATTCCGGAAAGTTATCTGCGAATATTCCTATGGTCGGAGGTGGATTTGTTTTTCCCTGCGCCGCTTCCGCTCCTGCTTTTTTTGCTTCATTTACATAGTTTATAAGTCTTTCGGCATCGTCTAATATTTTGCTCATACATTCGCACCTCCCGTCGGAAGTATGGCTTGAGTTTTTTCATAGTATGTTTGCAAATCGTTTGTAGGACTGCCTCCCGATGTTATGTACTGTTTTTCTTCAGCGGTTATCTTTTTTTCGGTAACCATCTGCGTAAGTTTTTCATCGGAGACTTGTCCTTTTGTATAAAGCCTTTTAAGGCTCTCCACCAGTGTATTCATAGTATGCCTCCCTCTAAAAGTTCCTCTGTATATTTATCTATGGCTGTCTGCTGCGCCTCCGAGAAAGAGGTTTTAAGACTCTCTTCTATTCGGTCGAGCTGGGTGGGAACATAGACTGAGTTGTCTATATGCTCAAAAGTATTTGTTTCGGAATGATAAATATCATTAATTGTTATTTCGGAATCGCATTCAACAGCAATAACAGGATTGCCTTGTGGGTCAGGAGGATAAATAGGAACAGCCTCGCTATCAACCACATCTATGATTTCATTTAACAAAATCATTGCATAATGTTTCATTATAATCCTCCTTACCATTCAATCTTGACATATCCATCTCCCCCTTTAGCAGCGTCTCTGTAAGCAGAACCGCCTCCACCGCCGCCTCTTGTACCGACCTGATTGGCACTTCCTCCATTACCTATTGAACCTCCGCCGCCACCGATGTTCCAATTACCTGTACTTCCTTTTCCGCCAGCTCCCAAAACTCCGGGCGAACCGTCCTGTCCGCTATCTCCGCCCTTTCCGCCACCGGTGCCACCGGCAGCTCCACCGGCAACGGGTGCTGTAGATTTATATCCAGACTTTCCGCCTTTTCCTCCTGCAAGAGTAACAACATCTTTAATAATTGTTGCTTCCCCAGCTTTTCCATCAGCGGTATAATTTGCAATTCCTCCTTTACCTACAGTAACACTTAAAGTTGCACCTTTAGGAACTGTGAACACTTTATTAACGATTGCAGCACCACCGCCGCCTCCACCGCCGGCATATTTCTCGTGATCATTAACTCCGCCACCTCCGCCACCTCCACCGGCTCCGCAGGCGGTTACCTTTATTTGAGTTGTTATAGGCGAAAGTTTAACCGAGTATGTTCCGGGAACATCTTTTTCAAATATACCGCTAGCAACAACCGAAACAATATCTTTTATACTTTCGTTGATTAATCCAGTATCTTCAATTGCCTTGTTCATTTTTGCCATAGCCGTCCCTGCTACTGTACTTCCTCCTGTATCATCGGTTTCGCCAATGCTGTTTTTAATTTCTTCAACTGTCCTCTGGTCTGCTACCTGTGCCAATATATCCCCTGTTGCCATGCCTTACGCCTCCTTTACTCTCAATATGCCGTCTGTTCCGACCTCGAAGTATGCCTTTTTCGTCGGACTGCCTTCGACGGAGATGATGTTATTGTCCGTCCCTGTATTGGCCAACTGCCATAGTGCGTCGTCTACTATATCTGAATTCCTGTTAAATGCACTAACATCAGCAGGATCAACATAATCCGGTTTTTCCATTTTGTAATGTGTCGTTTTTGTTGCCACTTTTCCTTCCCCCTTATCCGTTTACCCAATCCCCACTTTTTACAAATTCCCAATTATGAGTTTTGAAAAATTCCCATGTATGAGTTTTTACATCTCCCCATGTATGCAATTGGTAAATAAACTCATACGGCAAATGCGCAGGTTTAATTTTTTCAATAGTTTTTTTCAAATGTTCAATAAATGAAGGAACTCCGTAAATTTCCAAAAAAGCTATTTTTATTTTTCCGGAAGTGAACGATACATCAACACGTCCTCTGTCCCACGCCAAACAAATCTCCTCTATCATCTTTAAAGTAAATTTTTTACCTCTTGTAGCCAGCCAATTTGCTTTTATATTGTTTCTTCGTTCTTCTATGCTTGCGCCGATCGGTGATGTAATGCCTAAATATTTTTCAAAAATTTCAATTCCAACCGTCCCCATCGTATCAAAAAAGAGTTGTCTTTCGGTTTCGTTTAACCTAGACAGAACACTTTCGAAAACAACCGCAACAACTGTATAAAAATCATCTACAAAGATAGCCTTTTGATAGAGTTTGTTATTATTCGTTATAAGCTTTTCTTTTATATCCTTATTCAACTAAGTTCACCGTCCCAAGTGTTGCTACTTCTCTGCTTCCAATCGGTATATTTGCCGTTGCTGAATTAATCGTTAAATTGCTGTAGTCTATAACACCGGGTGTGTTGAATATTGTATTTGCGATCAACGCATAACTAATATAGTCAACCGTAAACGCCTTTTCTTGCAGAATATTTTTTATATTTGTCTTTATTGCCTCTGATACATTTTGAAGCGTATAACCTTGCAACAGTGTCAATTTTCCATCAACATTCAGCCTTTTTTCTTTAGCTGCCGTAACAGTACAGTATGCGCCAGCAGGTGCTTGCCCTTCTCCTTTTCCGGCTCCCTGCGGATCTATATATGTTTGTACCGAAGATACAAGTTCCGGTGAGGCAGGAAGTCCGTCATTTCCTATAATACAAACTTCAACAGTATTGTCTCCGAATGCTAATCCAAAAGCTTTTGCACGGCCAACACCAGCCACCTCTAACGCCCATCGTTCGTAGTGTGCTTCGTTCCCCGAAATGACAGGTTTTTGTAATTCATCATAAAATCTTTGCTTCAATTCAGTATCATTTTCTTCTCTATAACCGTTTCTTGTCGGCTCATCATTTTTTACCGAAAGAACGCCCGGAATTGAAACGGGAATTTTTATAATAGCTCCTGCCCCTACGTTTCCCTCCGCTCCTGCTTCCACCGCTTCTATAGGTACTTTCCCCGAACCTTTTATTATTGTCATTTTTGTTACTTCAAAAAGAATGTTATTTACAGTTGAAAAGAGTGTTCCGGGTTGGATTGTGGCAGTTCCGGCTACCGTAACTTCTCCTATCGCCTTAACCGCAGACCGTCTGGTTATTCCCGTTAAATCGTATACTCGTTTTGTCAATTCTTCGCCTTGCAAATTGTCAATATCCAATTTAGCTTCTATTTCTTCCGCCCTGGTATACAGCTTTTCGCTTTCGATAGCTACTGAATTGAGCAGATCATATACAGGAAAGCCTATTGTCTTTGCGTATGTATTTGGCATAGCTGTCAACATATCATCCAAAATCTGTTTAGATGTTTTTTGCACTTATACTCACCTCTTCCCCTGTGTAAAGAACAGCTGTAAAATATATGTTCAGTTCTCCATCGATGTTTTCTGCAGAAAAATTGATAATATTTTTTATGCAACGCACCATTTTTGAATTTTCTTTAATCTGTCTCTGAATTTCCGAATACAAGAAACCTTTCGGTAATGACTTGTAGCCTATTATTTCATCAGTTTCTACTCCGAATCCGCTGTTTTCATAAACTGAATATTTATTCGGTAAAGTACGGCACATAAGTTCCAACCATTGTTTAACTGCTTCTGTCTGTGTTACCTCTTCGGCCACACCGTTCAAAAATAGGAATTGACGCTTATCAAAATCAAAGCTCATGCTTCGTCCTATCTCTTCAACAGGAATAGTGGTTTGAACTGCCGCTTTCGCCTCTTCAATTGTTTTATTTTCAATAGGAAACATATATTTCGCCTCCTTTTTTATTGTAAAACATCAAAAACCACCATTTCGGACATTCCTATAATTAATACCCTTCTTCCGATATATTCTTTTCTTTCCGGATCTGAAATCATTTTGTTTTTTATGTCCTCTGTCAGTGTTAGGTTATCGTTTTCAGTAAAGACTGCAGCTCCGTCCAATGCTTCAACAATCATCGGCTCTTGTTTTTTTATCGTTCCGATGATAAAAGTGAGGCTGTTCCGGTTCTTGCGTCCTTCCTTTTTTATAGCTTTTGCCATTTTCAAAGCATAATCCTGCATTATACCGCCTCCGCATTTTCCAAATCCAGTGACATTCTGTGTGTTGCTCCAAATGTATGCGTTACAGACTTCACCATATAAGCGCCTTTTAAATCATATTTATCAGAAGAAAATAATAGCAGCACTCCTGCTGTTACCGCCTCAGAGCCAAGCATATCGCCTACACTTCTGGTCTTCTTTATATTTCCATACTCCTTTAATGTGTTATCCGCTTTAGTCTTTGGATTTTCTTCATCACTGGATTTTTTAATCGTTTTTGTCAACTTTCCAAACTTAGCTATAGCTTCATCATTCTTAGCAGTCACAAGGACTTTCGCCGTTCCATTATCTTCCGAAACAACAACTATATTGTTTCTCATGTCTTTTGCACTATCAGAGCCGTCCACGCTGCCCAATGCGTAAGTTACGTCCAGTTCGTTTCCCGCTTCAAATCGGTGCTTTGCAAAGGTCAATGTTTGTGGGTATTCATATATATTCAATGCTCCGTTTCTAACTCTCATAAAAAAATTTTTTCCGGTTGCTGCGGTTGAAACCTCAATAATTTCTTGTAGTATTTCAAGCACAGACTTTTCAATATATAATCCATCTATCGTTCCGGACAGTGTCGGAATGCTTCCGAGTGGCAATCCCGCCTTTGAACACAGCTGTTGTACAGCTGTTGAACATGGTGTTTTGTTGAACTGAATAATTACATCATTGTTCGAAAGATAAAACCCATAGTCAAAAGCGGTATACTCTCCTGATATGCTAGCTTCTACAATAATTCCGCTAAACATTGCTCTTGTATCGCCTATAACATCGATCTTGTCTCCCGGTACTATATTCGGGCGTGAGGCAGTTATATATTTATCTCTCGGATTTTTTGCAACCGAAAACGACAGTTCAACCGTTATGCTGTCCATATTATCTGTTATACTGACATTTCCGCAAAAAGCGGTAATATCTGTCGATCTGTTTAATATTATTTTTATCACGATATTCACCGCCTATAAAAAAATATATTCTGTCATCGATACCGAAAAATCCGCATCGCCGTTCGTTCTGTATTTATACACAAAGTTGTCTATAGATACCGCCATATTGAGCCTTTCAACACTTTGTTTGTCTGTTATCACTATTCTTGCCGGAATGCGTTCCGTCTTTATTCTTCGAAAAAAGTCAATGTAAGCCTGCGGATTTACATCGGCATACGGATTTACAAACGGATATTTTTTCGACGGAAAAAAAGACGATATTTCCAATGTTCGCAATCCGGTATTACCTATCATTCGTATGTTGAATGATAGACCGTTGTACGTTTCATTTTCCTGGTCTTCTGAAATTTCCCATTCCGGAGCTACAGGTAATACCATTATTTCAGCATTGTTATTTATCGAAAAAACTATGTCCATAATTTATACAGCCTCCAATGCCTCCAAAAATTCTTTTGCTATTATTCTTCCTGTTTCATGCGGATCATCTCCGCCTTTGACTTCAATTTTCAAATTATTGATTGTAACTTTTTTGCCGTCCGGGTGCATTTTATTTGTCTTGTCCGCAGGATAAATTTTTGCACCGGAAGGCAGCTTAATCAATTCGCCTCTTCCGCCCTCGTTTACTTTTGTCCAGCCACCTGCAAAATAAGGCGTTCCGGTTGCGTGTCCCGGTGCTTTTTCATCTTCGCCCCATCCTGTTATTTTCTGTATTCCTTTTCCTATGAGCGGAATATTTGTTAATCCGTTTTTAAAATCGTTTATCTTTCCACTTATCCAATCGAATATAGGAGATAACTTGTTTTTTACGGTTTCAAATGCTCCTGTAATAGCGTCTTTTATGCCATTAAATACCGATGTAATCTTATCCCATAGACTTTGAGCAGCCGCTTTTACTGTGTCCCAGTTTTTATAAAGTGCAACGCCTGCAGCTACAAGAGCACCTATTGCCGCAATTACGATAAATAACGGATTAGCCGACATTGTTAGATTAAGCGCACTTTGTGCTGCTTTAACACCTTCCGCAACCCTTTTATATGATTGCCACGCATTAACAATCGTTGATATTATGCTAAATGCTGTAAATGCTGCTACTAATCCGCTAAGCACAGGAATTAACCAATTTGCATTATCTTTCACCCACACAATTGTCTTCCCGAGAAAATCAAGCCCTTTTCCAAGCACCTCCGTTGCCTTTTGCGCTATCTTTTCAATAGTTCCGTCATTCTGCCACTTTACCAATGTATCTGCCAGTGTTGATATTTTTTGCCTCAAAATATCCAGTGCGCTTCCCTGCCTTACTGTTCCGTCGTCCATTATCCCGACTATTTTTCCGAGTGAATTTTTTACAACTCCGGTAACTGTCGACCACAGACCTTTGGTTGTTGTTGAAAGTTTTGCCATACCTCCCGAAAACCGACTGTTCATTACACCGACAAGTTCATCCATATCCTTAACGCCCTTGATTCCGAACTCTTTCATTCGTTCCCATTCGCCCGACTGTGCGTCAATTATCGCCTCTGTTGCTTGAATAATATCTTTTCCCGTTGCTCCTGCCATATCTCCGGCACGACCAAGCCATTCTTCCGCAGACATTCCCATGGCTTCAAATGTCGAAGCCGCCTCTACAAGTGCGCCGCCTTCAAATGGTGTTTTGTTTGCCATATCAATTGCATACTTCATTATCTCGGCCGCTCTTTGTGCATCTCCCGTGGCAGTCTCCAATTGTGCTTTATATGTCTCCATATTAAAAGCCTCTTTAAATCCTGTTCCGGCAGCAAGCGCACCCAAAGTTGTTCCTAGCTTGCCTATTGACTTTACAGCTGATGAGGCAACGCTTTTAAATTTGTCATTTGCCGTCTTTGCCCATTTATTAAGTTCTTTCGAGCTTTCTTTGATTTGCATTTTAGCTTTTGCAAGTTCTTTTTCAGTTCCTTGTAACGGCTTCGTAAATCTATCCTGCAACATCATTAGGACATTCATTTTTTTACTCATTTACTGTTCACCCCTTCCCATGATTCAATTTCCACTTGCATTGACGCTATGTAAAAAAGTTGTTCCAAGCTGTTTAAATTTTCCAATTCTGTCTTGCTGTGCCCTTTTTGTAAATAGTAATGGAAAAGGGCGGCTTCTCCGCCGCCCTTAATCAGTTTTTTACCGTTTCAACGGCGTCAACCGTTCCTTCCCTATTTCCTTTTTTTCTGTTCAAGCCATACATCGTCATTATTTCAGCAGCCGCTTTTTCCATAAGATCCATATTTGACATGAATACTTTTTCAACGACTTCAACCGGCTCAATAACGCCATAATTTTTCCTCAATTCTTCATTATGCAGAATTTTACAGTGTTCATATATTAACATTGCTGTCTGCTCTGCGTTTTCTTCGGCATTTTCCCCACTGTCGTCAATAATCCTCGACACCGTTTTAATGTCCTTCTTCTCGGCCATGATATAATTTCCGTCATCATCAATTACTATTTTCACAGCCTTGTATTTATCTAAATCGGACTGTAGGCTTCTTGCTACCAAATCTTCAATTGTCAGCTTCATTTTTTCAGTCTCCTTATTTAATCAAATCTATAGGTTCATAGTCTGCAAATTTAAACGGAACTTCCTCTTCGCCTATTGTTGCATTTTCATATTTGAGAGCCATCACCTCATCAATTGTTACTTCCGAAAATGATATTCTTTCCGCTCCTAACGCTGTCGGGTCTTCCAGTTTGCCAATGATTGTTATCTCCGGCATATCGCCCGATTTAATCCCCTTTGTCAGCTTTGCAAGGATTTTTGAATTAATCTTATGAAGCGTCATTGTACCTTCTCCGGTAAATCCCATATAACGCTGATGTTTTCCTAAATCGTTTGAAAGGTCGACTTCCTCATAATTTAGTGTCAGTTTCGCTTCAAAACTTTTAACATTGGCGAACAATTCGCCATCAATCCACACACGGCCATAAGTACCGCGAATTATATCATTCGTTCTAATTGTGTTATCAGCCATTAGTTACACCTCTCTCATGCCATTGTTATGATAAAATTCAAGTCTTCCATAGCGTCAAGCACCTTTATATTTGCAGTAAGATTTACAAATGATCTAAAAGTCATGTTCTTAACTTTTTGTTCATCCCAATCGACTGCCTCCGGTTTTCCGGTAGAAATCCAATCTTCTCTTTGTTTTTCAACATTAACCTGTGCAAGATTTTCAAAATTCGGATCTAATATACTTTCTCTTCCAAGTTGTTTGAAATATACGTTAACCGCAGCGATAAACAGCACCTGGTTGTCATAACTATTCTTATACTTTCCGCAGTAGTAATCATTAAATGTTGCCACTATGTCTTCAAGTATTAAGTCCATAGCCTCTACAATTGTGATTTTCTGCATATCTGCCGTCTGGTCTTCTCCCAAGGTTGTCAGTGTATTAACGGCACGTCCAACCCTTACTTCTCCGCTGTCGTTCCAAAGTATAAATTCTCCTTTATTCACAGCTGCGTCAAGGTCTGCAGGCTCTGTTACGCTTTCCAGTTCCTGCATAACTGTATATGTTGCCGCCCTTGTAAACGGAAGTCCTGCAAGAAGTCCTGCAATTCTTGCAACATAATTTTGCACAGGATATGCAGCTTCTGCATTTTTAAACTTGATTGCCTCGTTTGTAAAATTGACGACATGCATATCGTCAGTTGTCGTTGCCTTATAGACGACTGCTTTTCGTTTCTTTCTTTTATTTTTAGCATTTGTTTCTTTTATATAGGCCGCAACTGCGTCCTGTTCTGTGCTCGTAGCATTCAAGTAACATAACCAATTGAAATCTATTCCTGCAATAGCCGGTTTGGCGTCCGTAAATTTCTTGGCAGCTCCGATTTTGACAACATATACCGTTCTGGGAACACCGATAAATGCTCCGAGTATTGCTTTATAATTTTCGGCTGTATATTCAGCCTCTTTCACATCCGCAGACAACTCATATTTATTCGTTGTTGCTGTTCCTTCGGTATCGTCATTGACAATAACGCAAACAACTCCTCTTTCACTTCTCTGTATAGCCGTTACAGCTTTTTGTTTGAAGATTACCTCAATGTTAGGCATATTTTGAGCCATTTATATAACCTCCTTTTTTTCTTTAACTTGAACGTCAAGTTCAAGCATGTCTTCTTTGTCCTCTTCGTTTTCAACATAAGGATTAACAATGTCTATCTTTCCCGACAGTTCAACAGCCATGTCAGCTTTGTATATTGTCCCTTCTTGTTCTTCCAATGTATAATTGAATGTTTCATTTATTTTAATTCGGCCTTCAAAGGCAGCGGCTAAATTATCCAACACTCCATATAGTTCGGCATACCCACTGTAAATTGATGGTGCAAAATAAATTATTCGTAATTTGAACTCTATATGTTCCATCAATCCGAACATATCTTTCTTAATCTCATCAGCGTCAATGACAAACGCAGGACGTGGTATATCTTCTTCGATATCTTTATCTATTACGGGTATACCGAAAGTTTCTTCAAGCCGTTTCGTTACGTTTGTTAAGATGTCGGCCACTTCTGCCATTATTTCACCAACCTTTTGTTAAATCAGTAATAAACGCCTCTGCATCCTTTTCATATTCGCCTCCGAAGCTGTCTTGCGCTTTCGCTACTAAACGACGCCCGACTATTCTTTTGCCGCTTTTAACATGGTGAAAACCATATTCAAGCAAGTGCGTATGCGGTGCAAAATGTATTCTTGTTTCATAGGAATTAAGCGGCTTATATACATAAACCTTGCCACGCTTCAAATGTTTACCGTTGACAAGGTTACCTGTTTTTCTTCTGTATCCGTTTTTCAAATAAGATCTAATCCTATTCTTAAGTTTAATTCCCTCTTTTTGCATAAATTTTCTACACTCTTTCGGTGCAATGTCTGTAGCAAGTCTGGTCAATTCTTTATCCAGATTTTCATTCGTTTTAATTTTCATTTCCGCAAAAGCCATTATTCTAACACCTCACAAAAAATTTCTAAAGTGTTGTGTTGAAGATACGGGTCTAAAATATATAAAATATCATATCTCTGTCCATCTGCAATAAACCACATTCCGGGTTTAATAATATCAGTGTATCTTGTTATGATCTTATGTGTTGTTCGTGAAAGTTTTGTTTCGGCGGTGCGGTTCAGCAAGCTTCCCGTTTGCGGTCGAACTTCTGCCCATAAATCTTTGACTTTGTGTTGTTTCCAAAGCGTTTGACCTATGGCATTAACTCCATTCGTCTGATAGTT
>ERZ1673739.3054-NODE-3054-length-12188-cov-8.441276_pt1 | contig 12188 bp, 8 predicted proteins | sample MGYA00580210_ERZ1673739 | MGnify/ENA primary metagenome ERZ1673739 (study PRJEB41218, sample SAMN15661749) | gut metagenome | host: Homo sapiens | place: Canada: London | collected 2015-08-20/2019-03-30 | study: EMG produced TPA metagenomics assembly of...
AAGGGCGTGGGAATATATGTTTTGTGCAACTTTTATTTTTCAAACACGCTCTAGGGGTGAGTCCGTGGTTTTTTTATGAAAGAGAATTGACTGAAGGCAGTTCTGATTCATAATTATTATTTTTATTTTTGAACATAATATTTAATCTTAATTACACAGTCCCAATTTATTTATTATTTTCTGTTAGTCTGCCTATTTGGCAGTTTTTTATTACAGGTATGCAGACATAGTTTATGAAGTTGCTATAGTTTCTATTCTATATGAAGTTTTTCAGAAATACCATAAAAATCTTACAATGCACAGGTAAAGTTTGTTCGGATTTCTTTTCTTAAGCGATTACTATGGTGTACAGCCTGTTCGATATATTCACAAGACAAAGCAGTTTTTCCAGAGAGCGCAGCATAGGAAAAGGCCATCTCTAAAAGTGTGAGAGGAAGTTCGGGACGCTTTGCAGGCTGGTCATCTGGCTGATTTGCAGGCATGGATATAGAGATTAAAGTGCGCAGAATTCGTTCCGTTGTATTAGCAGAGAAAGTATTTTTTACCTTTGTTTCATATTCTATAGAAGGAATACTTCCACTAAGGATAGATAAAGTTAATTCTTCATCAGGTTCTTCAATAGAAATTGGATAAAAACGGCGGGTAAGTGCTTTGTCAGGAAGAAGAAAACGAGTGTATTCTTCCCGTGTCGTTGCGCCAATAATTTTAATATCTCCTCTGTCAATATAGGGTTTCAGCATATTTGAAATGTCATTATTAGAGCTTTCTGTGGAGCCGGCTCCAACAATTGTATGAATTTCATCGATAAATAAAATGACATCAGGGTGTGCCTCTAATTCGCCAGCAAGCTTTTTGATACGGTCTTCCATTTCGCCAACATATTTTGTGCCACTCAAAAGAGAAGTCGTAGTCAATTTAAATATTTTTTTATTTTTTAACAAATCAGGGACAGTGCCGCGCTGAAGACGATAGGCCAGCCCTTCTACGACGGACGTTTTTCCGACACCAGCTTCTCCAATTAATAAAGGAGATTTTTTAGGAGAAATCAAAATTAATTCTAAATCTGAAATCTCCTGATCGCGACCAATTGCCGGATTAGCATGATAAAGGCGTGTGGTCATGTTGTAGGCAAAAGTATTTAAAAACTCGCTGTCTACATAAGCATTTTCTATATTTGACAGAATTGCAGAATCTATGGAGGCAGAGGTTCCTGCAGATGTGACAGATGCGTTGTCTGCTGCATTTTTCAGTAAATTATCAGAAGTAGTTCGGGCGTGTTTATAAAAATATAAAGTTCTGCTGGAAAGATACTCAGAAAAAGAAGAAAAATCTTTTGATGCTCTGTTTTTTAAGAAAAGTTCCTCCCATTCAAAAAATGTCATTAAAAGAGAGGGAGTATTCCATTTCTTGTTGCTTGTATTTTTAGGTAAAGAATGTACGGCATTGTTATTTTCAAAAAGATTAATAAAAGATGCCAGCCAGTATTCTTTTTCATCACCAAAAAGAGCCAGAGTATTTATCAAAATATCAGAAAGAAGATTTTCTTTGATATAAGAATATTTTTTATAAACTGGCGCGTGCTCAATAATTTTTCTTATGATAGACTGTTTTTTTTCGGAAGATTTGATTAGTACAGAGTAAAAAGACTTCTGAACCTTATCAAAAAGCTGTGGGTCTGTAAAACAGGACTCTAACGTCAGTAAAGTAAAAGAATACACGGAATAGTACGGTGTTTTTAAAGACTCAAGAAGGCTTGTTGTATAAGAAAGCCATACAGTCTTATCAAAATTTCCGTGGGACTCTAACTGTTCTTTTAGCTGAATGCAATCTGAAAAATATTGGTCAAATGCAGACTTTTCTTCCGGAAAGGAAACATTGAACCTTTCTTTTACGAGATTCTGGATATATTCTAAATACAGTTCATTATTGTGGAAAGCTTCAATGTGAGAAGGAGATAAAAATATGTATTGTATACAAGTAGTTTCCGAAGCTAAAGGCTGTCCTCCTTCTTCTATAATAGAATAAGCTTTTGCAAGGGTGTCGGCTATAGAATCTATAGAGTAAGTTTCTGTGATTGTGCTGGCCGCAGAATCCATAGTATAAGACTCTATGCTTGTGTTAGCTGCAGAATCCATAGAGTAAGCTTCTGTGATTGTGCTGGTTGTAGAATCCACAATAAATTCCTCCTGAAAATTTTTAGAGTATTTTTCAAACGTGCTTTGGCGTTATTATATGATATTATTATAAAGCATCAGAAGGTAAAAGTAAAAAAAATATTGAAATCTCTCGCAAAATATATAGAGCGTGTTTGAAAAATCATTTTTGCAACACGTTCTAAAATAGTTGAAAAATATTTTTCTACACTTTAAAGTTAAAAAGTGTTGTGTGAATACATCTTTTATGTTAAGATAAGGAAGATTTATAAATACGCAATCATTTTTACAAAGAAGAAAGTAATATAAAGGAGAACAGACGATTATGGATATGGATATGAAATTTTTCAGGAAACTGCCAGTACCAAAGGAATTAAAAGAGCAGTTTCCGGCAGATGAGAGAATCGTAAAGATTAAACAGGAAAGAGATCCTGAAATCCGAAGAATTTTTGAGGGAAAGTCTGACAAGTTATTATTAATTATCGGACCTTGTTCTGCAGACAGAGAGGATGCTGTCCTTGATTATCTGACAAGATTATCAAAAGTGCAGGAGAAAGTTAAGGATAAGATTATGATTATCCCTAGAGTATACACGAATAAGCCTCGTACAACAGGCGGCGGATACAAAGGTCTTGTACATCAGCCAGACCCGGAAAAGAAGCCAGATATGCTTCAGGGTATTATTGCGGTTCGTGAACTTCATCAGAGAGCGATTCTTGAGAGTGGACTTACTTGTGCAGATGAGATGTTATATCCAGAGAATCATCGTTATGTTTCTGATTTATTATCTTATGTTGCAATCGGAGCACGTTCTGTAGAAGATCAGCAGCATCGTCTGACGGCAAGTGGTGTTGGAATCCCAGTAGGAATGAAGAATCCAACAGGTGGAGATTTATCCGTTATGATGAACTCTATCACAGCCGCACAGGGACAGCATGTATTCCTGTATCGTGGATGGGAAGTACAGTCATTAGGTAATCCATATGCACATGCATTATTAAGAGGATATGTTGACAAACATGGTAAGACATACTCTAACTATCATTACGAAGATTTAAATGAATTGTTTGAGTTATATCAGGAGAGTAGCTTAAAGAATCCAGGTGTAATTATTGACACAAACCATGCAAACTCCGGTAAACATTACCTTGAGCAGATTCGTATTGCAAAAGAAGTAATGCATAGCTGCCATCTTTCCAAAGATATCAGAGGACTTGTAAAAGGTCTCATGATTGAGAGTTACATCGAAGACGGCAATCAGCCAGTCGGCGGCGGCTGCTATGGTAAATCCATTACCGACCCTTGCCTCGGCTGGGAGAAATCCGAACGCTTAATTTACGAAATCGCTGATTTATTATAATCCCGGTGATTCCTATAATTTCTAATTATAGATCAAAATAAATATGTTCTTATAATCAAAAACAGAGGAAACGAAAAAGAAATTTTAATCTTTTATAATTCTTTTTTATTTCCTCTGTTTTTTTGATTCAAACACGCTCTAGAGCGTGTTTGAAAAATCATTCCAGCAACCTGCACGCCTCAATTTACGGTATATTTTGCCTTCATTCAGTTGACGTAGCCCGCTACGCCGCCCTCATTCAGGCGAAATCTCCCGCAAATTGCAACGTACATCTTGCAGAAAGCCTTTTTCAAACACGCTCTAGTGATACTGATTTTCTGTCTGTAAAAAAACCACTTGAATTTTACCTCCATACCCTGTAAGATGGTAACAAGGGTTGTTCATAATTGCTGTCTATGTTACAATAATTTTAAATAAGTCATTTTTGGGTCATAATGTTGTAATATAATTTTAACAAATAATGATGAAAGGAAGATGTCGAATGCTCACAAGCAGATTGCTGATTCTAAATCAGAAAGAAGCGGAGTGCAAAGAGATGGCAGCTTATTTCCAGGACAGTGGTTACAGCGTAATCTGGTGCACCGAATATGATGAGGCGACAGAAATTCTTTCCAGGGGAAAGAACAAACCAGATTTACTGATTTTTGATGTAGATCTACCGAAGAGACGAGAATATGAGGCACTTGAAAAGATAAGGAGTCTATCTGATATGGCAGTGCTGATGCTCTCACAGGATGATAAATTGGACAGCCAGTTATACGCTTATTCAAAAAAGATAGATGACTATATGGTGAAGCCAGCGCCGTTACCATTATTAGAGGCCCATGTAGAGGCAGTAATACGCAGGACGGCGGAAAAGAGGAATCCAGTAGAATCGGTTGGAGCCTTATCTATTGATTATGAAGGAAGAAAGATTTATCTTGCAGACAAGGTTCTCAAGGTAACTGCGAAGGAATTTGATTTACTAGAATATTTTGTAAAGCATAAAGGGATGATTCTCTCCAGAGATAAGATACTTGATTCTGTATGGGGGTTTGACTATATAGGCGGCTACCGCAGTGTAGATACTTTAGTGAAGAAGCTGAGAGCTAAGTTAACCAAAGAATATCCGTATATTAAGACGGTTTATGGAGTTGGATACTGTTTTGATGTATAAGATATTTGTAGAGGTTTTATAAAATGTTATAAGGCTCTATTGCATTGTTTTATGAAATTGTTATAGAATGGATTAAGACAAGAGGATGTGAAGTTCAGAGAGATGAGAAAGGAGAGTTTGATGAAAGCAAAGCGAGTAGTCGGTGTGCTGGCAGCATTGTTATTATGTATCTGTATGATTATGCCGGTTAATACAGATGCGGCAGCACAGGTTCGCGTGAGAACAGTAAAAGGGGTTACCAGTTCTTATACCGGACGAAAGAGTTATTGTTATGTGAATGGACAGAAGAGGAAATTAACAAAGTATCCGATTTTTAAGAAGTCCGGAGCATATATGGGACCGGTAGGAGCGATTTTAAAGAACAGTAAGTTAAAGGTGAAGGCAACAGCTAAGGGTAATAAATTAACTTTAACTTATGGTCCAAACACAGTTATTGTACGGGCAGACAGCAGAACAGCAGTAACGAATGGACAGAAAAGTACAATGGGAGCACCAGTAGTTCATGGAACATACACAGCTACAGGTAAGAGAAGATGGATTGTTCCGCTTAATAGTGTGTGTACAAGACTTGGTATTAACTACAAACTGTCAAAGGGAAAGATTTATATTTCAGGAACGACACAGAGTAGTTCAAATAATACGACAGGCAGCACAACGACAACAACGACAACTACGACAACCACAACGAAACCGAGTACGACAAGCAGCAAAGATAAGATTAAGATTGTCATTGATGCAGGACACGGTGGATCAGATTCTGGTGCGACAGGGAATGGAATGGCAGAGAAGAACCTGACATTAGCTATTGTACTCGCTGCAAAGCGTTCTTTTGATAAGGACAGCAGATTTCAGGTATCCTATACAAGAACATCCGATACGTATCCAAGTTTGTCTCAGAGAGCTAAGCTGGCGAATAATAAGAATGCAGATATGTTTTTATGTGTACATATCAATTCAGCAAGTGCTTCTGCACATGGAACAGAGACTTTATGGAGTAAGAGCAGAAACTCTGCAACACAGAAAAAAGGCTTAACTTCCAAGACTCTTGCTACTGCAATGCAGAGTGCTGCGGTTGCAGCTACAGGATTTACAAACAGAGGACTTGTTGACAGACCAAATCTGTATGTTTTAAAACACACAAATATGCCAGCATGTCTTATTGAATACGGATTTATCAGTAATAAAACAGAGTCTGCCCGAATGAAGGCAAATACAAGCGCCTATGGAAATGCACTCTATAAAGCGGTTGTCAATCTGATGAAAAAACAGGGAAAATATTAGTACAAGATTATTCATAGAGCATATTGATATTTACGGGAAAACATCATATAATGGGTATTGGCAAATCTCACAGCAAGATAATATTTTGTGTTGCTGTGAGATTTTTATGCGACTAAAACACAATATCTTGTATAAAGTATCATTGCATCATACAAAATTATGTGTTACAATGGCAATGCATGATTTTTAAAAATTTATAATTGGAGTGTTGGTATGAAGATCATTAAAAGAAGTGGAATGGAAGTTGAATTTGACCGCAGCAAGATTATCGCAGCGGTTAAGAGGGCAAACAACAGTGTCGTAGAAGGTGAAAAAGTAAGCGACGAACAGGTAGAGAAAATTGCAGAGAATGTTGAGACTATCTGTGAGGGAATGAATCGTGCGCTCAATGTAGAGGAGATTCAGGACCTAGTAGAGAATCAGATCATGAACCAGAAGGCATTCCGTCTGGCAAGTAATTATATTACTTACCGTTATAAGAGAGCGTTAGTTAGAAAGTCCAATTCTACAGATAAGCAGATTCTGAGTCTGTTAGAGTGTAATAACGAGGAAGTTATCCAGGAGAATTCTAACAAGAACCCAACGGTCAATAGTGTACAGAGGGATTATATGGCAGGAGAGGTAAGTAAGGATATTACAAGACGTTTCCTTCTTCCACAGAAGATTGTGGATGCACATGAAGCAGGAATCATTCATTTCCATGATTCTGATTACTTTGCACAGCATATGCACAACTGCTGTCTGGTAAACTTAGAAGATATGCTCCAGAACGGAACAGTAATCAGCGACGTTATGATTGAGAAGCCAAAGAGCTTTTCTACAGCATGTAACATCGCAACACAGGCAGTAGCCCAGATCGCAAGTTCCCAGTACGGTGGACAGAGTATTACACTTTCCCATCTGGTTCCATTTGTCGAAATCAGCCGTCAGAAGTATCGTCGTGACGTTCGGGCAGAGTTCGAAGTAGAAGGAATGGAACTTGATGAGCAGAAGATAAATGAAATCGCAGAAATGCGTGTAAGAAAAGAGGTTAAGCAGGGAGTTCAGGTTATTCAGTATCAGGTTATCACATTGATGACTACAAATGGACAGGCTCCTTTTGTTACCGTCTTTATGTATCTTGATGAGGTAGAAGAAGGTCCTGCAAGAGATGACCTTGCAATGATTATTGAGGAAATGCTTAATCAGCGTATTCTCGGTGTTAAAAATGAAAAAGGTGTATATATCACACCCGCTTTCCCTAAGCTTATTTACGTTCTTGAGGAAGACAATATTCATGAGGACAGCAAATACTGGTATCTTACAAAGTTAGCTGCACAATGCACAGCGAAACGTATGGTTCCAGATTACATTTCCGAGAAAATCATGAAGAAGTTAAAAGACGGAAACTGCTACCCATGTATGGGATGCCGTTCTTTCTTAACGGTATATCATGATGAGAACGATAATCCAAAGTTCTACGGAAGATTTAATCAGGGTGTTGTAACACTGAACTTAGTAGATTTAGCTTGTTCTTCAGGTGGAGATATGGATAAGTTCTGGGAAATCTTTGATGAGCGCCTTGAGCTTTGCCACGAGGCACTCATGTACCGCCATAACCGTTTAAAAGGTACACCATCTGACGTAGCACCTATTCTGTGGCAGAATGGTGCATTAGCACGTCTTAAAAAGGGAGAGACCATTGATGAACTTTTATATAATGGTTATTCAACAATCTCTCTTGGCTACGCAGGACTTTGTGAGTGTACAAGATATATGACAGGCAAGAGCCATACAGACCCGGAAGCAAAACCGTTTGCACTCAAAGTTATGCAGCATATGAATGATGCATGTAATAAGTGGAGAGCAGAAAGTAATATTGACTTCAGTCTTTATGGTACACCACTGGAATCCACAACCTATAAGTTTGCAAGATGCCTTCAGGAGCGTTTTGGTATGATTCCAGGAGTAACAGATAAAAACTATATCACAAACAGCTATCATATCCATGTAACAGAGGAAATTGATGCATTTGATAAATTAAGCTTTGAAGCACAGTTCCAGGAACTCTCTCCAGGAGGAGCTATCAGCTATGTAGAAGTACCAAATATGCAGAATAATATCGAGGCTGTATTAGCTGTTATGAAGCATATTTACGAGAACATCATGTATGCAGAACTTAACACAAAGAGCGATTACTGCCAGTGCTGTGGTTATGAAGGAGAAATCCAGATTATAACAGACGAACACGGTAAGCTCATCTGGGAATGCCCAAACTGCGGTAATCAGGATCAGGCAAAGATGAACGTAGCAAGAAGAACTTGTGGTTATATTGGAACACAGTTCTGGAATCAGGGAAGAACCCAGGAGATTAAGGAACGTGTAATGCATTTGTAGAAAGCAGGCAGGGAGACGCGCCCAAAGGGAGAAGGTATCTTCTCCCTTTGGGCGCTGTTTTTTGCGTTGCTAAAAAATAAAATTGTCTCAAAATATATAAAATAGTAGATTATTGATTGTAAATAGAGTGCCAATATTATAAAATGTAATTAGTAAGAACCATGTAAAATATAGAAGAAGTATTGTATATATAATACGAAAGATTGGTTTGGGTAATTGCTAAATATAATGGGCACTCTATTTGATTTTTGAAAGAGGTGAATAGGTTATGTATTACGGTGAAATTAAGAAATGTGATATTGCAAACGGACCAGGTGTCAGAGTATCCCTTTTTGTAAGTGGATGCACCCATCATTGTAAGGGCTGTTTTAATGAGGAAACATGGAGTTTTGAGTATGGAAAGCCTTTTACAGAGGAAACAGAAGAACAGATTTTGAAATTATTGGAACCATCTTATATATCTGGACTTACAGTATTGGGCGGAGAACCTATGGAATATATGAATCAGGAAGTCCTCTTTCCATTTTTAAAAAAGGTAAAAGAACGATTCCCAGAGAAGAGCATCTGGTGCTTTACTGGTTATGTTTATGAAAAGGATATTTTACACAGAATGATTCCAAAGTGGAAGTATACAAAGAAGATGTTAGAACAGATTGATTATCTTGTAGATGGTCCGTTTGTTATGGAAAAAAAGAATATTAGTCTTAAATTCCGCGGTTCTTCTAATCAGAGGATTATTGATGTGAAGAAGACGCTGGAAACAGGAGAAGTTGTTCTTTGGGAAGAACAGTAGAGTTTTGTGCATTGGCTGTTCCGAAAAGTCATAATTTTTTGAAAACTTCCTCAGATTTCTCAAAAACAAATTCTGAGTTTGCTTCAATAGCCAAAGACAGCCCTCTGAGAATGAAAGAATCCTTATTTGTGACCTCGGAGCAAGTGTTGGATACGAGCGAGTAGAACGAGTATTCAACACGCCGCGACTAAAGTCACAAATAAGGATTCTTTCATTCTCAGAGGGCGTCTCTTTTGCCTGTGGCAAATCACCTACCCATGTTTATGTCTGGGAACAGTTTTCTTCACCGGTTCTTTCGTAGTAAGAAACTGTACGGCAATCCCGAGCACACACAATGCCAGTGTCAGCGCTGCACTGGAGTTCAGTGAAGAAAGTGTCGTAATTCCCATATATTCCGTAACTCCCGGAAGTAGTCCGGCAGCGGAAGTTCCACATACGATTGCGGAAGTAAGTATAATGACTGGACGCATATATTTGACAGCGAGAACTCCAACGATGAGACCAGTTATTATATTCGCAAAGAACTGTATATCACCTTCAAATGGAAATAATGTTCCTGCGGCACTAAAGGCTAATGCAAAGCAGAGAATAAAAATTCCAATACGATAAATCCAAAAGGCGAGAGAGGCAATGAGTGCTCCGCAAAGTATGATACAAAGGACGGAAGCAAATCCTTCTACATGCAGAATCTGGGAAGCAACTATCTGTCCGATTATGGCTCCAGCAATAAATCCGCTAATGCCCATAAAGAGTCGGGACAGTTTATAGCCGAAAAAGCATCCGATGAGAGCTAAAATGAGAGCAATTACAGAGCCAGCTATTTTGTAAGTTGTATCGGCTTCGGTGACGAGACCGACAAGTCCGTTGTTTATAAAATTACTCAGACTGTCGCTGTTTCCGGAATCTAGTGGAAGTGTGCTTATCATGGAGCTGTAATCAATATTTGGTAGTGATAGCATAAGAAAACCTTCTTTCGTAATATATTTTTATAAATTTTTTGCAGTTGTGTACAGAAATATGTATATCTCGGTGCTGTACAAAGAGATAGTGAGTTATATAAGCTATATATGAGTAGTATCAGATGAACCGGTATCCACTTTTAACAAGAAAGGAATTATTAATAGTAGCAGCTATCTGTTCAGAAGCCGTAAATTACTGACAGTGGATTAAAATAAGAGTAGCATAATAAAGAATATTCCGCAAATTATTTCATATAGAGGATTTTATAGATTTTTACGCAAAAAGATGGTATGATAATACGAGTCGATTGGAAACTATTTAAAGCTGTATATTTCCGGGTGTATAAGGGGTACAGAGTTTACTGTCAGTTATACAATAGTCTCATAGAAGATGTGCAGAGTGATGGTATGTATAGTTATTGCTAATACATTTTGGATAAGGTGGGTTTTAAATAGTTAGATTATATTTTATAGATTCAGAAAGAGAGGAATTAGAGATGGCAAAGATTAGAACAAGATTTGCACCAAGCCCTACAGGAAGAATGCATGTTGGAAATCTTCGTACTGCTTTATATACTTACTTAATCGCAAAGCATGAAGGTGGAGATTTCGTTTTAAGAATAGAAGATACAGATCAGGGACGTTACTGTGAAGAGGCACTGGGAATTATTTACCGTACTTTAGAGAAGACTGGCTTAAAGCATGATGAAGGCCCGGATAAAGACGGCGGATTTGGCCCTTATGTTCAGAGTGAGCGTGTAGCGTCCGGACTTTACATGGACTATGCAAAGCAGCTTATTGAAAAAGGTGAGGCTTACTATTGTTTCTGTGATCAGGAAAGATTAGATTCCTTAAAACAGAATGTAGGTGGTAAAGAAATCAGTGTATATGACAAGCACTGTCTGCACCTTTCCAAAGAAGAAGTAGAAGCGAACCTTGCAGCAGGTAAGCCATTTGTTATTCGTGCAAATATGCCTAATGAGGGAGAGACAACTTTCCATGATGAGATTTATGGAGACATCACACAGCCAAATGAAGAGCTTGACGATATGATTCTTATCAAGTCAGACGGATACCCTACTTACAACTTTGCAAATGTAGTAGATGACCATCTGATGCAGATTACACACGTTGTAAGAGGTAATGAGTATCTTTCTTCTGCACCAAAATATACTCGTCTTTACAAGGCATTTGGATGGGAAGAACCAAAATATATTCACTGTCCATTAATTACGAATGAAGAGCATCAGAAGCTTTCAAAGCGTTCTGGACATTCTTCTTACGAAGATTTAATCGAGCAGGGATTTGTTCCAGAAGCTGTTGTAAACTTCGTAGCACTTCTTGGATGGAGTTCTCCAGATAACAGAGAGATTTTCTCTTTAGAAGAATTAGTAGAAGCATTTGATTACAAGCATATCAGCAAATCTCCAGCCGTATTTGATATGGTTAAGTTAAAATGGATGAACGGAGAATATTTAAAGGCAATGGACTCTGATACTTTCTACAACATGGCAGAGCCTTATATCAAGGAAGTCATCAAGAAGGATATGGACTTAAAGAAGATTGCAGCACTTGTTAAAACAAGAATCGAAGTATTCCCTGAAATTGGTGAAATGATTGATTTCTTTGAAGCAGTTCCAGAATACGATGTAGATATGTATACTAACAAGAAAAATAAGACAAATGCAGAGAAGTCTTTACCAGTATTACAGGAATTACTTCCAGTAATCGAAGCACAGGAAGATTTCACAAACGATGCATTATATCAGATGCTTCGTGGATTTGCAGATGAAAAAGGTTATAAACCAGGATTTGTTATGTGGCCAGTTCGTACCGCTGTTTCCGGAAAGCGCATGACTCCGGGCGGAGCAACAGAGATTATGGAAATTATCGGTAAGGATGAGACAGTAAGCAGAATTAAGGCTGCAATTGAAAAATTATCTAAATAATAATTTGCGGGGATACAGACGCCGCTTTAGTAGAAGATACAGAGCTGGATTGTATGGAGTATTCTAAAGAAAAAAGAATTGTTATAAGTTAGATTTTGTTCCGTTGCACTAGAGCGTGTTTGAAAAACATTTTAAGTTGTTCATTTTAACCAAATTAATAT
>ERZ1673739.3055-NODE-3055-length-12187-cov-103.941972_pt1 | contig 12187 bp, 17 predicted proteins | sample MGYA00580210_ERZ1673739 | MGnify/ENA primary metagenome ERZ1673739 (study PRJEB41218, sample SAMN15661749) | gut metagenome | host: Homo sapiens | place: Canada: London | collected 2015-08-20/2019-03-30 | study: EMG produced TPA metagenomics assembly of...
GGCAGCCTGAGTTCACAGATAAAACACTCTCCAGGAAACCCGGGGCGGTTCAGTTCAGACAGCCTGGCTGATGGTCACAAGCAGGGATTCGTAAGGCGTGGACGTTTCCCACGCACCGGCTTCTTCTCCGGTTCCGCGCAGGTCACTGACCAGCTGAATGGTACGCCCCGCGCCTTCACGGGGAACGGCCTGAATGGAAAGATTCAGACCACGTTCTGTTTCCAGAATGAACGTAAAGGGCTTTTTGTTGACGGTGGCCACCACCACACCGCCGGAGGCGGTCTGCTCATTATTGGTCAGGGCACCATCCAGACTGTTCACGGCGATAATCCGGTCACCGGGAACGGTAAACAGATTCGGGCTGGTATTGCTGATGGCAATACTGGCCTGACCACCGTTCACCATTGGCACCACGGTGGGGGACAGCGTACCGTTTGCGGCCATCACGCTGCAGGAAAAAAACAGGCTGCCGAATATTATTGCCGTATTATTTTTTCTCATCGTCTGTTTCCCCGAAATTATCCAGCCAGGTCACCCCGTTTTCCCGCTTCAGAATAAGGATGTAATGTTTGATATCAGTAAAAGGTTCGGAGTTACCAATCCATGTTTTCCGAATTCCACGGATTTCCACACGACCATACTGAGGCCATACACGGACACTGGTCTGGAAAAAGGCTGAGTTCACGTTATCGTTTTTAATACGCTTCGCTTCTTCAGCCAGAATAACTTTCATCTGATTCTGTGCGCCCGGGCGGATATATTGCAGAAGCGCCTGATGTGAGGCATCGACGGTTTCTGATGAAACATTCAGACGGAGGGCAATAAATGACAGCGCCATCTGCTGTAAATAAGAGGCGTCGGCACTGTTCTGTGACACGGCAAAGGGAACATTAAATCCCATTGGGGTCACGGCAGTGCGTTGCTCATTCTGAAGACGGTAGTTATTCACCCCCTGAATGACGTTAACAGAGAGGCTGAGAACAATAAGCACTGACATAAATATAAAGGCGATGGCCATTACACGACTGGTACTTAAACGGGCACCGTGTTCCATATAACAATCCTGGTATCAGTTCTATTTAATCCACTGCCGGAAACACGAATCGGGAACATTATGAAAAATACCGCGCAGCAGGGCTGTTGGCATATACCAGTAAATCAGGTCACGTAACCAGTAACTGCCCCGCCCTTTTTTCAGTTTTTTAATCCCGAAATAAACCAGAACCGCTGCACCAATACTGAACAGATATTTTGATGTTGTGATACCCCAGCCAATACAGATTGCGGCGGGGATCAGTTCATCCAGTGGCAGGCCAAACCAGCGGCTCTGGTTGGTCAGTGTTTCCGGGAAACGATATTTCTTAAGTTTATTCTCGTCTCCCGACATCGTTTTATTTCCTGTCAGAGGCCAACGACGCTCATACCCACAGCAATAAATACAGAGATGATGGCAAAGCCGACCAGGAACTTGACGTTTTTGGTCATCATGTACATGACCGCACCGACCAGCACCTCAGCCAGAACAACCCATTTAACGATACTGGAGTCCTTACCGAAGGTCGCCTTAACCGTATCGTTACCTTTAGCCATCAGGTCGCCTTTACCAGCAGCCATAGCTAACTCAGGGAACAACATCATCAGAACAGCAACCGGGATCACTGCACGAACCAGGCGAAGCATATTCAGACGAGTGAATTTAGAAAAAAACGACTTCTTTTTGACGGGCGCAGAAGCACCCTGAACACTTAAAACAGTATTCATATGATTCCTCTGTTTAATATTGATAGATAAAAACTAAAGTTCTTTAAATGTTGACTCGTTCTCTTCGATCACCTCCCTGAATATTTCTTCATTATAGAAATCAGGAAACCGTTTCAGATGATCTCTGAGACGGATCTGAACCTCTATAGTTTTACTTCTACCGCTACGATCTTTGGCCCGAATAAGTCGGTTATTTGTATCTTCATCGAGATACACTGAGACTGTTCTGCTTATCCCGCCTCTCGCGTTACGCCTCCTCACTCAATTCACCTCTGTTTCCCGACTAATAAAATCATGATTGCACAGAAACCGACGAAAAAAAACACGCCAAAATTGGCGTGCCTTATTTAACATTTACTTAACACCATAAAATTCACGAATTATACTTAATAGCGAATCTATTTCTCCTTTATAGATACATGACACTCTGAATAAATCAAAGTGTTCAAAAAATTCTTTTATTTTCCGTTTAACTGGTTTAATTCGATCCTCAGATGCTCTGTCTGTAATACCCAACTCTCTGGCAATTGTTGCGTGACCAACACCCAGCATATAAAAAGAGAAAACAACCAATGTCCCTGGAGAAAGATCATTCCATATCGTTAATTTATCAGAAGTATTTGTATTACTTCCACTCTGATTTAACGCAAAAAATGGATAATCAGGAAACGGATTAATTTGCCATAAAACAACAGATTCGTCATTATAAAAAGAAACATTCTCCATCCTTATCTGATAGATTTCGCCATGAAAATTAAAACGACGACAAAATGCAGAGCCATGTCCAAGAGCCTGGCATTCCAGTTCAAGTGATGAAAGAAAAATTTCAACCTGCAGACGTATATAACTCTCTCCGGATAAGGGTTTATCTTCTCTGGAAAAGAGTTCAATAAAAGCCCCATTGGCATAAAGGATTTTCCGGTTTTTGTTACGGACACAAACCGGAACGGGAGAATTTCTGTAGATATTCTGAACGTTAAGGATGTATTTATTTACAGATTGACTGTTAAGTGGCCTTTCTCTACGATCCAGCGCACACATAGGAACCTCCGTTAAGGATTCTATGGACAGTCGATGCAGGGAGTTCAGACCTCCCTGCATCGGCGATTTTCAGTTTCAATTTTTAACGTGGCATTAACCACGTAATTAATATAACCTTTATGCGGTTAATTGTCATCAAATTGAACCAGATCAAAATCCTGTTATTTGAAGCAAATCAACTTTTAATTCTTTTTTATTCCTCATCATTTTCTGGAAAGAACCTCTCCATCTCAGATGACACCTTATCCCTGATATCTTCGACCATATTCGCATATTCAAACTTTGGATTCCCGGAAACATGAGGGCTTAGTGACTCAATACCTAAAATCTTAGCAACTGTTGACTGTGTTTTTACCGCACATTCAAGAAGTACCTTATTAAACTCAGCCTGATTGAACGCTGACTCTTTACGCTCCATCTGAGCCTCATATACACGAAGCCCTAATTCGAGAAGCATAGTGGATATGCTTGAGAAACTTACATCTGTACTTTTAGCTCCTTCTGCACGTCTTCTTTCCACAATTTTATTTATTTTATAGACAATTTCGTCACTGACATAAGCCTGCACTTTCGCCATATGTATACCTCTTTATTTTCTTATCGCATCAAATTTATTTCACATATAAAAAAATGACAATTCATCGATGAATCGAATCGTGACGCAAGTTACGAAAATTACGATTCATGCAGCAAATCACATCACGAATTGAATCTAGAGTCAATTCGCTTTAACTCGTTGTTTTATTATTACTGATTCATCTATGAGTTGCGTTAAATTCATTGGTGAATCATATGCGATTCACCAATGAATCCTTTTTATAATGTAAAATAAATTAAAATACATTATTTAAAACATAAGTTAATGATTCAAATAGCAAATCAGCAAAAACTTGTTTTTGCGTGGGGTGTGGTGCTTTTGGTGGTGAGAACCACCAACCTGTTGAGCCTTTTTGTGGAGTGGGTTAAATTATTTACGGATAAAGTCACCAGAGGTGGAAAAATGAAAAAATGGATGTTAGCCATCTGCCTGATGTTTATAAATGAGATCTGCCAGGCCACTGATTGCTTTGATCTTGCAGGCAGGGATTACAAAATAGATCCTGATTTACTGAGAGCAATATCATGGAAAGAATCCCGTTACCGGGTTAATGCCATCGGTATTAATCCGGTAACGGGATATGGCAGCGGACTGATGCAGGTAGATTCCCAGCATTTTAACGAACTGGCCCGCTATGGAATTAAACCGGAACATCTGACAACAGATCCCTGCATGAACATTTATACCGGTGCTTATTATCTGGCAATAGCCTTTAAAAAATGGGGCGTCTCCTGGGAGGCCGTTGGTGCATACAATGCCGGATTCAGGAAGACCGAACGCCAGAACCAGAGACGTCTTGCCTACGCATCAGAGGTTTACCGGATTTATACCGGGATAAAAAGCAGTAAAGGTATCCGGATTCCGGTCACGAAGAAATCACTTCCGGAAATTAACAGCGTGCAGAACAATTAATCTTACAGACATTGTCAGATACCGGTTATGCCGCAAAAGCGGCATGGAAGGCCACACACAAAAATATCATATGAGTGACAATACTGACTGGCCGAAGCCCCGCGAAGCGGGAACCCATCTTATATATACCCGGTAACTGCGCAGCCTCCTGCCAGACCATTTTTCGCGGGCACAATATTTACAGACAACCGGAAAGCCGGTTGATGAAATTGAGGTATATCAGACGACACAGCAATGCCGAAAAATGATAATATAAGTAAAGCCCCGAAAATTTTTTCGGGGCTTTACTTATATTATCATGACTTCCACTTTCTGAACTGTTCGGCAATCACCCATAACGCCTTGTTGATTCTTATATCACCATCAATACCTGTAATGGCTCTTGTCCTGGTATTTTTCCCGGAGGCACTTCGCCCCGATAATCCACCTTTTATCATATTCTCCTGAACCCGCTGCCAGGTTGTCCAGAGATCGTTCTGTTTGTCTTCCCGACGACGGGGAGTAATTATCTGTTCAGGTGTCACTGGCGTTTTATTTTCATCTTCATACCTGACCATCAGTGCAGCTCTGCCAAATAAATGTTGCTCGTCACTGTTAAGATGAATTTCTTTCATCGCCTCCATATTATCAGTGACCTTATCAAAGACACCGAGCACTTCATACGCTCCCTCGATAACCTGCCCGACAATATCACCTTTATGTGGAACGCGGATTTCGCCAAAATTATTTCCGCACACCAGGCCATTTGTGCAGACAAAACGAAAAATTCCTGGGATCATCTGATAACTGGATGAACCATCATGTGAATTAAGCAGGATAATTTCAGGAACTTCTTTCCCGTTAATATGCCCTTCCCTGCGAAGACGTAACATATGTTTACTGTATTCGCGGCGTCCCAAATCACGAACCCGACTCTGACAGGCAAAGAATGGCTGGAAACCTTCATCACGTAACTTATTGATGATATTGATGGTTGGGATATATGTATAACGCTCACTCCGGGATTCATGTTTATCACCAGAAAAGACAGATGGAACAAACTGCATTAATTCGTCATCCGTTAACGGGCGCTCACGGCGAATAGAATTATATCGACCAAAACGGGAAGCTAATCGCATAACAGTAACTCCTTTATGAAGGCATAAAATTAATAAAAGTTTTTTCGCTTAATATCATCCCCCCTCGGTTATCGTTAACAAAAAGACAACAATTCCGAGGGGAAGGACCATCAAATCAGGTCAGTTCGGGACTGACCAACCTGCCGAGTGAAAAGCAGTAACAGCGCGATCAACTCATCAGCGTTTTTTCTGACAAGAGGAGTATGATTCTCCAGGCTATCCAGTAAGTCATGCAGCTCATTATTGACCTAGTGGAGCACCTTAAAGAGTGCACCAGAATCCCGGCAGCTCTGATATGCAAGATTTGCCTGAACAGCACGATTCTGCATGATCCCGATTTGTGCGATTGCGTCTTTCTGCTGATCGCCTGTTGGCTGATAAGTGGTGTTAAAAGAAAATGCGCTCATAATTCCTCCTGTATCTGATGTTTTCAGCCCCCATCATCTGTTGAGTTTCGGGAGCCGCGGTTTTGACGTTTTGCGGGGACCTGCCTTTTGTTCCCTCCGGTATTCACCATCACCTGTTTGAGAACCTTCGCCGCAAGGGGCATCACTGCCACGGCCTGACGCACCTGTCCTGGGCAGAACGCAAAATTTTTTACCGGGTTTTGGGTAAAAAATTTTGTGGGCTGTTCATTTACCCTGGACAGTCAGTGCGGCAGGTTGTGGCTGTATCAGCCCCCGGCGACAGGGGCTTAAACAGGTGAATGGCACCGGACATAACAACGGGCAGGGACCCGCCGCAACGACGTGAAGCGCGGTTTGCGAAACGGCGTTGCTCCTTACATCCCGGCGTCTTTTGCCGGGATGCCGGGAGCGCAGGCCACGGCGCGACAGAGGCGGCGCGACCGGAACGGTCGCTGCAAGCCCGGGGTTTCGCGTCAGGGATGGAAGCCCGCCAGGGCGGAGACAGCTTCGCTGGCTCCGTTCACGACAGCCCGCCCCGCCAGGGGGACGCCCGGAAAAGGCATAAGCAGGAGAACAACAAAACAGACAATAATCAGGGCAGCAGTAATCAGAGTCAGAGCAGTAATCAGAGTCAGAGCAGGAGGAAAAAGAGAATAATCAAAGGGAAGGTGATGTGATTTCTGGTAAGTCATAAACAGAGAAGGCGGGGGAAAAGAACGGGCGCCGCAGGCGCACGTTCATCCCCGTTCCCGGAGGGAAACGGCCTTCCTGGCAGTCTGGTTGTTCATGCCCGTACAATGCCAGCAAGGAGAAAGGGGCCACCGGCGAACCAGCAGCCCCTTTATAAAGGCGCTTCAGTGCAGTCAGACCAGCATCAGCCCTGAAAAGGCGGGCCTGCGCCCGCCTCCAGGTTGCTACTTACCGGATTCGTAAGCCATGAAAGCCGCCACCTCCCTGTGTCCGTCTCTGTAACGAATCTCGCACAGCGATTTTCGTGTCAGATAAGTGAATATCAACAGTGTGAGACACACGATCAACACACACCAGACAAGGGAACTTCGTGGTAGTTTCATGGCCTTCTTCTCCTTGCGCAAAGCGCGGTAAGAGGCTATCCTGATGTGGACTAGACATAGGGATGCCTCGTGGTGGTTAATGAAAATTAACTTACTACGGGGCTATCTTCTTTCTGCCACACAACACGGTAACAAACCACCTTCACGTCATGAGGCAGAAAGCCTCAAGCGCCGGGCACATCATAGCCCATATCCCTGCACGCTGACCACACTCACTTTCCCTGAAAATAATCTGGTCGTTCAGCCAGTTCACGGGCAATCCGTGTGATTGTTGCCGCATCACGCCGCCTCCCGGAGTTTGTTCGGCACCATCCACCGCTCCATCTCACGGACAGCATGACCGGCCTCTCTGGCTGCCAGACTGGCTTCCGCGATAACCTGCCAGAATGGCATATCCTGCCACTGCCAGCGTTCCATTCCGGCCAGTGACGGAAAACGCTCGCCCCACTGCCAGAACAGGGTTTCCAGGTCATGCTCTGCCACCCGGTCACTCCAGCGTGCATACCAGCTTCCGACTGTTTCCGGCGAATGGAATGCCAGTTCGATTTCAGCCTGAGCGACCAGCGCCTGGTACGCACGGGCTTTCTGCTCTGCCTCCCGTGCCTGCTGGCGGCTGTACTTCTGCATGACCAGCGCGGATTTATGGCGACTGCGTTCCCTGACACGAAACCGCACCGACGGGAACAAGCGTTCTGCTGCATCGCCGGGAAGGGGAAGGAGGCAGACCTCGCCCTGTGTTTCAATCAGCACATCGATGGCATACAGCCACTGAAGACGGCTGCCGTGCAGTTCTTCTGCGGTCAGGGATGGCATGAAAAATCGCAGGTCAGACAGCGAAATCCTGCGGCTTCCGTTCAGACAGCGGAAAAACGCTCCCGCATACGGATATTCCGCCAGCGTGTTTCCCTGATGGCGGCGTTTTTCCGTCTCCGCCACCGCCCGCCATGCGGCCTGTTGCTCTGCGCTGAGGGGAACCAGTGCCTGTGATCGTGCGCTCATGCCTGACCTCCTTCCGCCATCAGGATATGAATGATGTCGTTAACGCTGTACCCCTGCGCATCCAGTGACGCCGCCAGTGCCAGTGAATGGCTGACAGCTTCCGGTGCAAACCGCCGCTGCACCTGAACCACCGCAAACGGCTCACCACCGGCATTCACCAGAACCAGCACCCAGACCTGAGAGACATCGCCCGGTGAACATAACGCCAGGTGAAAACGTTCGTGGGCAGGCGTGAAACGGACCTGGACGGGGAAAAATCCGCCAAACTCGCTGCCGTACTCGCCGTTCATCGTCCAGTTGTCCGGCGCATCCAGTTCCCGCATCACGGCGTGTGTCAGCTCACGACGTTCATCACTTCCGGCAGCCCGGATATCTTCATATTCCTGTGCGCTCATGGTCTGTAATACATTCAGGGTCAGTTCAGTTTTCATCACGGTATCTCCCTTGCTGCCGCCCCGTCTCCGGCGGGGCGGTGTGGTTGTTCATCAGGCGGCATCAGCCAGGTTATCGGCGCGTTCAGTGGCATCCGTCTGTGGACGTGGTGAACACATCCAGCCAGGCACCCAGCGGTTGTCTTTCATATGGAACTCTGCATGTTCAGCCGCATCGCCTTTCTTCATTTTCTCCGCGTCCCGTGCGGCACCGGACAGTCCTGCCTCATTCAGGGCTGCGATAATCTGCGGCTTTTTCAGGTGTCCGAAGAAGTTTGCTTTTGTCGGCTGCCACCAGTCGCGCATGTGGAATCCGATAGCGGTTTCCAGCGTGTCAAGCGGACTGCGTGACGTGTGACCACACTCACGGGTCTGGACACCGTTAAGGCTGCATGCGGTGCAGAAACTGAGCAGGGATAACAGTACCTCCTGACTGAGTGACAGGAATGTCGTCATGTCCCGTGACCATCCCTCCGGTAACAGGGCAGCAAGACGGGCTTTTTCTGCCATCAGCGCCATGAATGCGGCACCTTCCTTCCCCGATGGCGCATCGCTGGTCAGCGAATAATGTTTACATTCCAGGCTGATTTGTGCTGGTTTACTGTACGCTCCGCTGTCAAACACATTCAGGCAGAGCGTCCATGCCAGCAGTGCCAGAGATTTGTCCGGTTGCTGCATCAGTGCTGCCTGGACTGCCAGCGTGCGTTCGGAAGACATTTTCGTCAGCAACGGCAGACTGATTTCCTCCACTGACGCTTTCTCCTGCACCTGTTCCGTGCGGTCAGCGTCATCAGTCGCGTCATCTTCACTGCGCAACTGCACACCACGCTGGACACATACGTTTCCATAACGCCAGGACACCACCACGCCACTTCCGGCACGCATCTCCGGCGTCCACGCCCTGACCTTCGCCATGCAGTCAATCAGCTTCATTTCTGCTTCCAGCAGGTCGGATTCCTCACACTGGTTTTCCAGCGCGTCGTAACGCGTCATCAGTTCGTTCAGGCGTTCTTCTTCTGCCTCCGTCAGCACCGCTTCCGGCTCCGGCAGACAGCGGTATGTTCCGGCATCCTCACGGCACTCACCGACAGGCTCCATGCGTCCGGCGCACCATTCCCAGCCTTCGGCTTCCCGAAGGAACTCTGCGACAGCCTGGAGTTTTTCCAGCAGGGCGGCATCGAGCGCCACGCAGTCCACATAGCCACCCTCGTCGTCGCTGAACAAATCGGTGCGCAGTTCGTCTGGCGAGAAGGCATCAGCCCCCACGAAGCGGAATTTACTGTTCCCCGCCACCGCCACTTCACTTTCGGTCACCAGACGACGAATGGTCTGTACTTCCGGTTTACCGCCCCATCCCGACTGGCAGGCGGCTTCAAACACCTGCACCTGACGCGCGGTGTCGTTCTCCAGCGCCAGCGCCTGACAGTGCTCTGTGGTGATGCGGTCTTCTGCCAGCGCATCGAGGATGACAGGCGCAAGGTCTGCCAGTTTCAGCATTCGCTGAACGTGGCGGGGCGAATAGCCCAGCAAATCACCGATTTGTGCAGGCGTTTTGCCTTCCTGCGCCATCGCACGGAATCCGGCAATCTGTTCGGCAGGGTGCATATCCCGACGATGACCGTTTTCAGTCATTGATGCGGCAGTCGCCAGCTCCTGCGGAATAACCTTCACGCGTACAGGCCAGTCAGCCGGAATGATGCCACGCTCTGCCAGCATGTTGAGTGCAGCCAGTCGGCGACCACCTGCGGCGACACCGTAACGGTCACCAGGCAGAGTATGCACGACCAGATTCTGCAACAGGCCAACGCCCTTAATGGACTCAGCCAGTTCGCTGACGGACTCCGCAGAATACGGCACCGTGCGCACATTCAGCGGTGATTTAATCAGTGAGGCCAGCGGCACACTCACTTCCTCCGTCTGCGCCAGCAGGGCAGACAGGACTGTTTCCTGCGTTTTTGCATATTTACGGCTTGCTTTGCGGGTGGTTTCTGGTTCAGACTTTACTACTGACATGATTATTCCCCTTACGGTTTAGTTAATGTCTGCCGGACGTCATCCCCGTCCGGCACCTCTCTTACTTAAGAATGCCGAAATTCCGGATGACATGGTTCATCCAGTACCCGGCACCGTCCTCAAAATTCCAGGTACGCCAGACCAGGCCATTGTTATTGCGGACAACCAGGCGAAAATGCGTTCCCTGATCATCCTCGATAAAGACATTCCGGTACTGTGCGGCAACGGCTTCAGCCTGTTCGCGGGTAAAGGAGCCGTCAGGCAGCCCCTGAAATATTCTGAAATATTCGCTCATCCTCAGCTCTCCGGTGATGCCCCGCACTGGACGGGGCGGTTGTCACTGTCAGTCGTTCAGAACGGAATGTCGTCATCGAAGTCATACGCGGGTTCAGACGGCTGCTGAGGCTCGGGCTGCGCGGCCTTACGTCCACGGCCTTTCGTTTTCGCGCCACCTTTTTTCGTCGCGTCAGCACTCTGTGGCTGCCCATTCTGCTGAGGCTCCGGTTGCGCCTGAGCGTTCTGCTGTGGTGCAATCCCCAGCATCTGCATGGTGCCCGTGGTTTTCACAAGGATTTCAGTGACGTAACGGGTAATACCTTTATCTTCCCAGCTACGGGTTCGGAGTTGCCCCTCGATGTAGACCTGCGCGCCCTTGCGCAGATATTCACCTGCCACTTCCGCGAGCTTGCCGAACAGCACCACGCGATGCCATTCTGTCTGCTCCCGCATCTCCCCCGTCTGTTTGTCACGCCAGCTTTCTGACGTGGCCACCTGCAGGTTTGCCACTGCGCCCCCGTTGGGGATGTAACGGACTTCCGGATCTTTTCCCAGACGACCGACAAGAATGACCTTGTTAATGCCACGAACTGCCATGATGTGTCTCCTTCTGTTGATGTTTTCAGCCCCCATCATCTGTTGAGTTTCGGGAGCCGCGGTTTTGACGTTTTGCGGGGACCTGCCTTTTGTTCCCTCCGGTATTCACCATCACCTGTTTGAGAACCTTCGCCGCAAGGGGCATCACTGCCACGGCCTGACGCACCTGTCCTGGGCAGAACGCAAAATTTTTTACCGGGTTTTGGGTAAAAAATTTTGTGGGCTGTTCATTTACCCTGGACAGTCAGTGCGGCAGGTTGTGGCTGTATCAGCCCCCGGCGACAGGGGCTTAAACAGGTGAATGGCACCGGACATAACAACGGGCAGGGACCCGCCGCAACGACGTGAAGCGCGGTTTGCGAAACGGCGTTGCTCCTTACATCCCGGCGTCTTTTGCCGGGATGCCGGGAGCGCAGGCCACGGCGCGACAAGGGTGGCGCGACCGTTCCGGTCGCTGCAAACCCGGGTTTTTGCGTCAGGGATGGAAGCCCGCCAGGGCGGAGACAGCTCCGCTGGCTCCGTTCACGACAGCCCGCCCCGCCAGGGGGACGCCCGGAAAAGGCATAAGCAGGAGAACAACAAAACAGACAGTAATCAGAGCAGCAGAAAAAAGAAGAACAGTAGCAGTAGCAGTAGCAGTAGCAGTAGCAGGAACAACAACATCATCAGTAACAGGCAAATGACAGGTCTGAAAAGACAGAAGCCCACAGCAGAACGTCCGCGTAATGAAAGGGGCGGCGCGTAAGCGCGGCCCCTTTCAGCGCCACCGGCGCGCGGTCTTTTCCCGGCGCGGGCAGACGGGCATTTATCCTCCCGCCTGCCCGGAGTCATCAGGCACGCAGACGAATAATCATCGTCGGAACACGGGTATAAGCAAATGTGCCGCACGGCAGCACCTCGCGGACATCAGAAAACGGTAACAGCTTCTCCTGCTGGCGCGGCCCGTTCAGACAGACGGCAA
>ERZ1673739.3062-NODE-3062-length-12167-cov-59.904888_pt1 | contig 12167 bp, 12 predicted proteins | sample MGYA00580210_ERZ1673739 | MGnify/ENA primary metagenome ERZ1673739 (study PRJEB41218, sample SAMN15661749) | gut metagenome | host: Homo sapiens | place: Canada: London | collected 2015-08-20/2019-03-30 | study: EMG produced TPA metagenomics assembly of...
CTTAATGTTTAACCATGACGTGGCGGACGACGGTGTAATCCTCCAGCCCATAAAGTGACATATCCTTGCCGTAACCAGAAAGTTTCTGCCCACCGTGCGGCATTTCACTTACCAGCATGAAATGGGTATTGACCCAGGTACAACCATATTGCAGCCATGCGCTGACGCGATGCGCCCTGCCCACATCTTTCGTCCATACCGAAGATGCAAGTCCGTACTGGCTGTCATTCGCCCAGTTCACCACCTGTTCTTCGTTGTCGAAGGGCGTAACACTCACTACTGGACCAAATACCTCTTTTTGCACGATGGCATCGTCCTGTAATGCGCCAGCCAGCAGCGTCGGCGCATAGTAATAGCCATTACCCTTGCGCTTTTCACCGCCAGTGATCACTTTGATGTGCCCTGTCGCTTTCGCCTCTTCTACTGCCTTGCTGACGCGTTCGAGATGCGCCAGCGAGCTTAAAGGTCCAAGCTCCGTAGACTCGTCATCCGGCGCACCAGATTTTAACGTTGCCACCGCAGCACCCAGTTTTTCCACCAGCGTATCGTAAATGCCTTTTTGCGCGTAGATCCGACAAGCCGCAGTACAATCCTGTCCAGCATTGTAATAGCCAAATGTACGTACACCTTCGACCACTGCTTCAATATCCGCATCATCAAAAACAATCACTGGCGCTTTGCCACCAAGTTCCATATGAGTACGCTTAATGGACGACGCGGTATGGCTGATGATGTGCTCGCCGGTGGCGATAGAGCCCGTCAGCGACACCATCCGCACTTTGGGATGACCGGTCAGCGGATCACCCACCGTTTTGCCTCTGCCAAACAGTATGTTAATCACGCCTGCCGGGAAGATATCTTTCGCCAGCTCTGCCAACTTCAACACGGTCAGCGGGGTAATTTCTGATGGTTTAAGCACTACGCAGTTCCCTGCCGCCAGCGCCGGAGCAAGTTTCCACGCGGCCATCATCAGCGGATAATTCCACGGTGCGATAGAAGCCACGACCCCCAACGGATCGCGACGGATCATCGAAGTATGACCTTCAAGATATTCACCTGCCGCCAGACCATTCAGACAGCGCGCCGCACCCGCGAAAAAGCGAAAAACATCGACAATCGCCGGGATTTCATCATTGAACGCACTATGCAGCGGTCTGCCACAATTACGGGACTCCAGTTCGGCAAAAACCTGACCATTTTCTTCGATAACATCAGCCAGTTTCAGCAGACATTCCGCACGCACTTTCGGCGTGGTTTGCCCCCATTCGGCAAATGCTGCATCTGCCGCGCGCGCAGCAGCATCGACCTGCTCTGCGGATGCCTCGGCAATTTCCAGTAAAACGTCCCCCGTTGCCGGATTATAGACAGGCTGTTTTTCCCCTTCGCCGCTAACCAGTTCTCCGTTAATCAGTAACTTATGTTGCATAGCATATTCCTGTATCAGTGGTTATTGACCATTGTCGCCTTCGCGGGTTAGCCACCAGGCCCCCAGGATCGGCAAGGTTGTTACCAACATAACCAGCAGTGCCACCACGTTAGTTACCGGTACATCACGCGGTCGCCCAAGCTGATTGAGCAACCACAACGGTAACGTTCGTTCATGACCTGCCGTAAAGGTCGTAACGATGATTTCATCGAACGACAAGGCAAACGCCAGCATTCCTCCTGCCAGTAACGCCGAACTGAGATTCGGCAACACTACGTAGCGGAAGGTTTGCCAGCCATTGGCCCCAAGATCCATTGACGCCTCAACCAGACTCCACGAGGTGCGGCGAAAACGGGCGATGACATTGTTAAACACCACCACTACGCAAAAAGTCGCATGACCGACCACGATGGTGAAAAATCCCGGCTCCAGATTGATGGTTTTAAAAGCGGTTAATAGCGCCAGACCAGTGACAATGCCCGGCAACGCAATGGGCAGCAGCAGTAACAGCGAAATGGCGTTTTTGCCGAAAAAGTCTCGTCGCCACAGCGCGGCAGCTGCCAGCGTCCCTAACACCAGCGCAATTAATGTCGCCAGCGCCGCCACTTTAAGTGACAGTGTCACGGCATCAAGAATATCACTACGCTGTGCTGCCACGCTAAACCAGCGCAGCGTCAGTCCCTGCGGTGGAAAACTAAACGCCGCATCTTCAGTGTTAAACGCATAAGCGGCGATAATCAGGATGGGAAAATGTAGGAAAACAACGCCGCCCCAGGCCGCCAGTTTGAGGAAAAACGGTGCGCGTTCAGAGTGCATCGAACGCTCCCAGACGTTTCACGAACGCCAGGTACAGTGCGATGAGAATAATCGGCACCAGGGTGAATGCCGCCGCCATCGGCATATTGCCAATCGCCCCCTGCTGGGAATAAACCATATTGCCGATAAAATATCCTGGAGGACCAACCAGCTGCGGAACGATAAAATCGCCCAGTGTGAGTGAGAAGGTAAAGATAGAGCCAGCGGCAATACCCGGGATTGCCAGCGGCAGCACCACATAGCGAAAGGTTTGTCGTGGACGTGCGCCGAGATCAGCCGACGCCTGCAACAATGACGGCGGCAAACGCTCAAGCGCCGCCTGAACGGGCAGGATCATGAACGGCAACCAGATATAGAGAAACACCAGAAAGCGCCCCAGCCCGGAAGTTGACAGCGTATTGCCGCCCACCGCAGGTAATGTAAGGAACGCAGTCAGCAGTGGTTCCAGCCCAAGATGTTGTAAAAACCACTGAGCCACGCCATCTTTTGCCAGCAATAACGTCCAGGCATAGGCTTTAACAATGTAGCTCGCCCACATCGACAACATTACCGCAATATAAAAAAACGCTTTCATTTTCCCGCTGGTATAGCGCGCCATATACCACGCCATTGGAAAAGCCAGAATGGCGCTGGCGATAGTGACTGCCACAGCCATAGTCAGCGTGCGGAGAATGATGTCGTAATTCGCCGGATTAAACAGCGCACGGATATTCGCCAGCGTCAGTTCCGGCGTTACCGACATGGTGAAATCGTCAAAAGTATAAAATCCCTGCCATAACAGTGTCAGCAGCGAGCCGAAATAGACAATGCCAAACCACATTAGCGGGCCAAGCAGCAGTAAAAACAGCCCAAGCCCCGGATTACGCCAGAAGAAACCGGACACCTTACCCAGACCTGGACGTGAAGGTGATTGCAATACATTCATCGCCATTCACCTCTCCTCAACCAGCGGCACCATCACATCACGCGACCAGGAAACCATCACCTGTTGTCCGGGCGTGAGCGTGGCAGGCAGTTCTTCGCCTGTCATATTGGCCTGACTCACAAGCAGTTTTTCACCGCCGTTCAATTTCAGTTCAAAACGAGTTGCCGCGCCCTGATATTGCACCGCCTGGATCGTGCCATTGGCCTGCAGTTCACCAGGGGTGTTGAGGCGGATATGTTCCGGTCGCAGGGCGAAGCTTCCCGTCATGCCACAAAGTTTCTCTGCCATCAGTCCATCAAAAACATTCGATGTACCAACGAACCCGGCAACAAACGGCGTGCGCGGGCGCATATAGAGATCGCGCGGGGAATCGACCTGCTCAATGCGTCCATTATTGAAAACCGCCACACGATCGGACATCGATAACGCTTCGCCCTGATCGTGGGTAACGAAGATAAAAGTGATACCGAGAGACTGTTGCAGTTTTTTCAGTTCCAGCTGCATCTGCTCACGCAATTTGAGATCCAGTGCGCCGAGCGGTTCATCCAACAGCAATACGCGCGGTTCATTCACCAATGCTCTGGCGATAGCAACCCGCTGGCGCTGACCACCAGAAAGTTGTGACGGTTTACGTTGATGTACAAACCCCAACGCCACTTTCTCCAGCGCCTCTTGCGCCATTGCGTGCCGCTGCTTTTTATTCACGCCTTTGACCATCAGCCCATAGGCGACATTGTCAAGAATCGACATATGCGGAAATAGCGCGTAGTCCTAAAAGACAGTATTCACGTCCCGCTCCCACGGTGGCAGATTGCTGGCGGGTTTACCAAAGATAGAGATAGCCCCGCCGGAAAGCTGTTCGAAGCCAGCAATCAGGCGCAGGCAGGTGGTTTTGCCGGAGCCGGACGGCCCCAGCATAGAGAAGAACTCACCATCTTTTATCGCAATACTGACGCCATCTACTGCGCGCACGTCACCGTACAACCGCGAGACGTTGTCAAACTCCACTGCGTACGTCATAAAGCACCCCAGCGAAGTTAGCGACCGCCCATAATGGCAATGTAATCCTGCGTCCAGCGACTGTAGGGAACAAACTTGCCCCCTTCTGCTATAGGCGTTTTCCAGAAGGCGATTTTGTCGAAATAGTTAAAACCGTTGGTTTCACAACCTTTTTCGCCTAATAACGGACTGGCTTTACACCCTTCCGGCACTACCGGTAACGAGCCAAACCAGGCCGCCACATCGCCCTGCACTTTTGGCGTTAATGACCAGTTCATCCATTTGTAGGCGCAAACCGGATGTTTCGCTTCGCTATGCAGCATGGTGGTATCAGCCCAACCGGTAACACCCTCCTTCGGGAAAACGGTAGCAACAGGCTGGCCTTCGGCTTTCAGGGCGTTGGCCTGATAGGGCCAGGCACTGGAAGCAACCACACCCTCGTTTTTGAAATCGCTCATTTGCACGGTAGTGTCATGCCAGTAGCGATGGATCAAACTGTGTTGAGCGCGCAGCACTTTCAGCACCGCCTGGTACTGTTCTTCGGTGAGTTGATACGGATCGCTGATGCCCAACTGCGGCTGAGTGGCTTTAACGAACAACGCAGCGTCCGCAATGTAGATAGGGCCATCATAAGCCTGAACGCGGCCTTTATTGCTCTTGCCGTCCGGCAGATTTTGCTCAACAAAAACCACTTGCCAGCTATCCGGCGGCGTCGGGAAGGTTTTAGTGTTGTACATCAGCAGGTTCGGCCCCCATTGGTAAGGTGTGCCGTAAACTTTGCCGCCAACATTAAACCAGTCGCCTTTAACCACGCGCGGATCGAGCGTTTTCCAGTTGGGAATCAAGGCGGTATTAATCGGCTGCACGCGCTTGCCCATAATCAAACGCAGCGAGGCATCGCCGGATGCCGTAACCAGATCGTAACCCCCTTTGGTCATCAGACTGACCATTTCATCGGAAGTCGCGGCGGTTTTCACATTCACCGCGCAGCCTGTCTCTTTTTCAAATTGCGTTACCCAGTCGTATTGTTTATCAGTTTGTCCGCGTTCGATGTATCCCGGCCAGGCGATAATATCCAGTCGCCCTTCCGGTTTATCTAAATTGGTAGGTGGTTCGGCGGCGTGAGCGGTCATTATTGTCATGGTGAGCGCACACAGGCTGCTGCGGGCAAATGTCTTGCTCATAAGGTCTTACTCCTGTCGTAATTAATTGTTCAGCCGCCGTGCCGTAAAAATATCTCCTTGTTTAACCATAGACGGCGGCTTGCAGGCACACCTTCGCCCCTGAGAAAATTTAATCAGGTTGTGAGCTACCGCGCATTATGCCGTCTGTAAGGTTATCTTCTGGAGTATAGACAAGGGGTTAGGAAATATGACTGCTATTCGAAATTCATATTACCCAATCTAAGAGGAATTAAATTAAACGCTATTACAGCCGTTCTTGAATAAGTTTGCCTAATTGTTTTACCGCCTGTTCTTCACGTTCTCCCCACTGCCACGCGGTATTAAAACGAAAAAAACGTGACCAGTTTTCACCGGTAGAAAACATTTTACCCGGCGCAATACTGATATGATGCGTCAGTGCCGCCAGGCTTAATTCGCCGGCATCTAACGGCTCGGGGAGCTCCAGCCAGAGAAAATAACCGCTGTCACTATGATGAATTTTAACTTCCGCAGGCAGATAACGCAGCAGTGCCTGCCAGGCACGTTGTTTACGTTCCGCAAGCTGGCGACGCAGGCGACGAAGATGGGCGTCGTATCGGCGCGTGGAAAGGTAATCCACCAGCGCAAGTTGCATCGGTGAGCTGGTGGAAAGCGTACTCATCAACTGCAAGCGTTGAATTTTACGTGCATGTTTTCCGGCGGCGACCCAACCAATACGAAAACCAGGCACCAGACATTTCGAAAACGAAGAGCAATGCAAAACGCCATCGTGGCGATCCCACGCTTTCGCAGGCAGCGGTTTTTCCCGTCCAAAATAAAGTTCGCTGTAAACGTCATCTTCAATCAGCGTTACGTTGTACTGATTGAGTAACGCCACCAGTTGTGCTTTTTTTTGCGGCGTTAAGGTAAATCCGAGTGGGTTCTGGCTATTAGTCATCAGCCAGCACGCTTTCACCGGATAATCCTGCAACGCCAGTTCCAGCGCCTGAAGATCGATCCCTTCTTTAACATCCGTCGCCACCGATAACGCCTTCAGCCGTAGCCGCTCCAGCGCCTGCAACGCACCGTAGAAACAAGGATTCTCTACTATCACCCAATCGCCCGGTTCAGTTACCGCTTGCAAACTGAGGTTTAATGCCTCTAACGCCCCGGCAGTAATGACAATTTCATCAGGAGAAATGGTGATGCCCTGTAAGGCATAGCGACGAGCAATAGCCTGACGCAGTTCTGCGTTTCCTGGCGGTAAGTTTTCAATCACGCTCATCGCTGTGGCGGTTTTGCTTACCTGCGCCAGCGAGCGGTTTAGTTGTTGGAGGGGGAAAAGTCGCGGGTCGGGAAAGGCCGAGGCAAACGGAACGACCGACGGTTCGCGACTGGCCTGCAACATATCAAAAATATAAGTGTTGATATCGACTGCTTCATCTCGAGTGACTGGAATGACTGGCTCTTTCGGCATTTTTATTGCCTGTGGCGCAACGTAATAACCCGACTGCGGTCGTGCGATAATATATCCCTGACTTTCGAGCAACTGATAGGCATGGCTGACAGTCATAAAGCTCATGCCTGAAAGCGCCACCTGGTCACGCAACGAAGGCAAACGATCGCCGGGTTGCCAGATACCCGAAGCAATCTGCTCGCGTAATTGTTCTGCAAGCTGCTGGTATTTTTTCATTATCGAATCGTAATTATGTGCAGATGATTCGGCAGTCTATATCAGTTGTTAAAAATGACAACTTTTCGTTAACTGTAATTAAACCATCACCAGCGATAACTCTTTGCCAAGCGCCTTTGCCGCAAGCTGGACGGCGTCGATTTTTGTCGCATGGTGCAAGTTAAATAGGCGAGTAATCTCCTGTTTAGGTTTGCCAATTCGCCTGGCTAACTCTTGCTGAGTGATTTCTGACTGTAAAAAAGCATTTAACAGCAATACTTTAGAGGCGACGCTCAAAGGTACTTCAATAAAGTGATCATGACTATTTAATGGCGAAGGTAACGGGATAAGCTCGTTATCTTCAAAATAAAAATCAAATGCGGTCAGTAAAGCATCTTTTGCCGCTTCCATCGCTTCAGCGACAGTTTCGCCCTGCGTCAACGCTTCAGGGATATCCACAAAAGAAACCATATAACCGCCTTCCGGCGCGGGTGTAAGAGTGACGGGATAACGCATAATTTCGACTGTCCCTCGCATGTCATTAACCTTTTTAATTGGCGATTAACTCAAACCGAGTTGTTTCAGGATTGCTTTACGCAATGGTTCTTTAATCTCATCGCAGGGGTGACGCGGCATGACACTGCGCCTCCCATGAAACCTGAGTTTCAAATGGTTGCTGCCATTCGCTACATCGACGCCCTGAGATTCGAGCCAACGTCTGAACTCGCTTTGTTTCACATCGCCTCCCTGCCGCTGAGTATATCAACAAAGTAAACATTAGTGTTTACCTCCGTGTGTAATTTGCTCGAAAATAGCACTAAATCGCCGCAACGGCAGAATGCCATGCAAAATCAGGAAGGAAGATTCCAGAATTTCTTTGCGCTAATTTGCAAAACTGAATAATAACCTCAAGAAACGATCGGCATCATAGCGGCAAAAGGTAAGAAAAAGGTGGCAGGATGTTTACGAAGGCGTTATCGGTTGTCTTATTAACGTGTGCTCTGTTTTCAGGACAACTCATGGCAGGGCACAAAGGACATGAATTTGTGTGGGTAAAGAATGTGGATCATCAGCTGCGTCATGAAGCGGACAGCGATGAATTGCGTGCTGTGGCGGAAGAGTCGGCGGAAGGTTTGCGCGAGCATTTTTACTGGCAAAAATCGCGCAAACCAGAAGCGGGACAACGTTGAGTCATTTGTTACCGGATGCGGCGTGACACCTTACCCGGCAGGCAATATCATGCAGATTCAATGAGTTGTGAGTAACCAGAAAACTGGCGTTTTACCCTTTTCGCTTAGGCAATGTTTTCAGCAGCTCATCCGGACTTACGGATGCCACTACGCTTCCCGGTAACGGCATTTTCAGTATGTGATTTTTGATTTTGCCAATGACGTGCATCTCGCATGGGCGGCAATCAAACTTTAGCGTTAATACTTCATCGCCGTTAACCAGTTGCATTGGCGTCGCCTTCCAGCTTTTGATATTGCCTTTCGCCTGTTTCGGGCACAGATTAAAGGCAAAGCGCAGACAATGCTTGGTGATCATCACCGGGACTTCGCCCTTCTCTTCATGTGCCTCATACGCCGCGTCAATCAGCTGCACACCATAGCGATGATAAAATTCACGCGCTTTCTGGTTGTATACGTTCGCGAGGAAACTCAGATGCGTTTGCGGATAAACCGGCGCAGGATCAGCAACCGGTTTACGGCTGCCGCGATGGTAACTGGCAAGACGCGCAGCATCCAGCATGTCAGCAGCTTCACGGCGGAACTGGTTTAACAGACTGTTTGGTACAAACAGCGCCCCCGGCAAATTAATTTGCACATCGCGGGCGTAATAGAGGGTTTGCCCCAGTTTTGCCAGACCATCCTTCAGATTGTTCATTGCTTTTTCGGCGTTATTGGCTTCGTCGAACTGCCCGTCCAGCGTATGCGTGATGCTGACACCCTCTTCACTGGTGAGGGTCAGAATCAGTTGTTCCTGCCAGCCGCCCAATTCAATGTCTACCGCCACCCGACGTTCGCTGGAGTTTTTTGTCAGTGCCTGCTGCCAGTTATGATCAAGATTACGGTTTAGTGGGTGATGTGGACGAATTTTGTGCAAATCTGCTGGCATTTCATTGGGCCAGACGCGGTACTGATTTTCTCTGGTTTTCTCGACCGTATTGGCACGAAAACCGATGACTTCACGTTTAATCATCACGTTCAGGCCATCACCATTTGCCAGTGGCTCGGTGACGGCAACATCGAGATGATCTTTCGCCACTTTCAATACTTCACCCACCGGCAGGCCGATAAATTTCGGCGAATCGAACGCGCCAATATCGCCTTTACGGGCATTCACAAAATAATCTGTGCTACCACGGTGGAAAGTCTTTTCCGTCGATGGAACAAAGAAATGTTCAGTACGACCTGATGAAGCACGCGTCAGATCGCCACGTTCTTCAATAATGGCATCCAGCATCTGGCGATAATGGGCGGTGATATTCTTCACGTAGCTCATATCTTTGTAACGCCCTTCAATCTTGAAGGAGCGTACACCAGCATCAATCAGCGCGCCGAGGTTGGCAGTCTGATCGTTATCTTTCATCGACAGCAGATGTTTTTCATAGGAAACCACCCGCCCCTGATCGTCTTTCAATGTGTATGGCAAACGGCACGCCTGCGAGCAATCGCCACGGTTGGCGCTACGCCCTGTTTGCGCATGAGAAATGTAGCACTGACCCGAATAGGCCACGCACAGTGCCCCATGAATAAAGAATTCAATGGTCGCGTCCGTAGCCTGGTGAATCGCGCGGATCTGATCAAGATTCAGCTCTCGCGCCAGCACAATCTGCGTGAAGCCAACATCAGAGAGGAACTTCGCTTTTTCAACTGTACGAATGTCGCACTGCGTACTGGCGTGCAGTTCAATCGGCGGAATATCAAGTTCCAGAATCCCCATATCCTGAACAATCAGCGCATCGACACCGGTCTGGTAGAGGTCAGTAATCAGCCGTTGCGCGGGTTCCAGCTCATCATCATGCAAAATGGTGTTAAGCGTGACGATAATTTTTGCACCATAACGATGGGCAAACGGCACCAGCTCGGCAATATCTTTCAGGCTATTACTGGCATTATGACGGGCACCAAAACCAGGGCCGCCGATATAAACAGCATCGGCACCGTGCAAAATAGCTTCGCGGGCAATGGCGGCATCGCGTGCCGGGCTTAACAGTTCAAGTCGATGAGAAGATACGGTCACATTCTTATCCAGTAGCTGAAAAATGGCGGCTATTTTAGCCACAAGCGCGACGTTGCGAAATAGTTTTCCCGCTTAACTGCGCGGGTAATGGATGAGGGAATGAAAATGTACGGTTTGCTCCCCACCATTACGATAGATATGCGTGACGTCTGCAGCAAATCGAACGCCTTCCCCACAATTAAGGGTCTGCCATTCCCCATCAACGCACAGATCAAGTTGTCCATCAATGACGACGACATGTTCGATTACCCCCTTCTCATGGGGCGTCGATTCGCTTATTGCACCAGATGCCATCTGAATCGAGAAGTGTTCAAAGCAGAGTTGTGGATCATAAGGAAACAGCGAAGTGCTCACCATCGCCTGCTGTTGTGGATCATAAACTGAAGGCGTAGCGGACTGCGGCGGAGAAATAAATGTTGAAAATGGTACGTTCAACCCGGTGGCAATTTTCCATAATGTCGCGACCGTCGGACTGGACTCATTACGCTCAATCTGCCCTAACATTGCTTTAGAAACGCCCGTCGCTTCTGCCAGTCGCGAAAGACTCCAGCCGCGCTGCTGGCGTAGTTGTTTAAGTGTGGTGGATAAAAAGCGAGCGAGATTTTCCATGCGACTCCTCCGGCAAAACGGAAGTTTATCACTTGTGCGTTATAACGGACAAATGCTACGGTGCCTGTACGCTATAACGCACGAGGTGACTATGCGTCTGTTTTCTATTCCTCCACCCACGCTACTGGCGGGGTTTCTGGCGGTATTAATTGGCTACGCCAGTTCAGCGGCAATAATCTGGCAAGCAGCGATTGTCGCCGGAGCCACCACTGCACAAATCTCTGGCTGGATGACGGCGCTGGGGCTGGCAATGGGCGTCAGTACGCTGACTCTGACATTATGGTATCGCGTACCTGTTCTCACCGCATGGTCAACGCCTGGCGCGGCTTTGTTGGTCACCGGATTGCAGGGACTAACACTTAACGAAGCCATCGGCGTTTTTATTGTCACCAACGCGTTAATAGTCCTCTGCGGCATAACGGGACTCTTTGCTCGTCTGATGCGCATTATTCCGCACTCGCTTGCGGCGGCAATGCTTGCCGGGATTTTATTACGCTTTGGTTTACAGGCGTTTGCCAGTCTGGACGGTCAATTTACGTTGTGTGGAAGTATGTTGCTGGTATGGCTGGCAACCAAGGCCGTTGCGCCGCGCTATGCGGTAATTGCCGCGATGATTATTGGGATCGTGATCGTTATCGCGCAAGGTGACGTTGTCACAACTGATGGTGTCTTTAAACCCGTTCTCCCCACTTATATTACCCCTGATTTTTCGTTTGCTCACAGCCTGAGCGTTGCACTCCCCCTTTTTCTGGTGACGATGGCATCGCAAAACGCACCGGGTATCGCAGCAATGAAAGCAGCTGGATATTCGGCTCCTGTTTCGCCATTAATTGTATTTACTGGATTGCTGGCACTGGTTTTTTCCCCTTTCGGCGTTTATTCCGTCGGTATTGCGGCAATCACCGCGGCTATTTGCCAAAGCCCGGAAGCGCATCCGGATAAAGATCAACGTTGGCTGGCAGCTGCCGTTGCAGGCATTTTCTATTTGCTCGCAGGTCTGTTTGGTAGTGCCATTACCGGGATGATGGCTGCCCTGCCCGTAAGTTGGATCCAGATGCTGGCAGGTCTGGCGCTGTTGAGTACCATTGGCGGCAGTTTGTATCAGGCGCTGCATAATGAGCGCGACGCGGCGGTGGTGGCATTTCTGGTAACGGCAAGTGGATTGACGCTGGTCGGGATTGGTTCTGCGTTCTGGGGATTAATTGCCGGAGGCGTTTGTTACGTGGTGTTGAATTTAATCGCTGACAGAAACCGATATTGACATCCTCCACGCCCTGAAGGACGAGGATCCCTGCTACGTTCAGGCTGTCGCCTGAATCATTTCGGTGGGTTCCT
>ERZ1673739.3068-NODE-3068-length-12127-cov-7.471504_pt1 | contig 12127 bp, 8 predicted proteins | sample MGYA00580210_ERZ1673739 | MGnify/ENA primary metagenome ERZ1673739 (study PRJEB41218, sample SAMN15661749) | gut metagenome | host: Homo sapiens | place: Canada: London | collected 2015-08-20/2019-03-30 | study: EMG produced TPA metagenomics assembly of...
ATATGCCTTATTGGGGGCAATGGCTTCGTCTGTAGTTCGCTTAATGAATTAAATAATAAAATAACATATTTTGGTTGTAGCCATTTTTTATAATTATGGTATACTGTGTTTTGAGAGGTAGTGAATGGAATTTAATTTTAAATGTAGAAATGATACCAGGTTGAAAGTGAATGGGGAGAAATGAATGGATAAAATTGGACATTTAGTTATGACAAAGTCATTATCGGGAAATATACACAGAGCACATAAAGCAGCATTATTGTTTGGAAGTATTCTGCCAGATCTGCTGGTGTATACTTATCTGGAGGGTCATACATGGGAAGCAACGTTCGAACAGATTACAAAACAGATGAAAGCGTTAGAGGCAAAAGGAAGAGGCGGAAGCTTTTCTTATTTAAAACTTGGATGGATTCTTCATTATGTGGAAGATTATTTTACCTATCCGCATAATACGATTTTTGAGGGAACAATTCCAGAACATTATGCTTACGAGAAAAAAATGACAAAGTGGATGCGGGAGGGAGCTTTAGAGCAGATGTCCCTGCCGAGCTGTAAGAAGCTTGATTCTGCTGCGGAAGTGGAGGAGAGACTTCAGGAATTACATGACAGATACCTTTCACAGAAAATGTGTTATGAGAATGATATGGCATATATGCGGCAGATGGTTTCGGAAATATTGAATTGTTATGCCGAGATTTTTGTGAGAAAGAGCGAGTTCGCACATTTTATGGAATGGGTGCGGAAGAAAGTTGGAATAATGACGGGATTTGTTTCTTAGAGTGTGTTTGAAAAATTTTTATATAGTTCAGCTAAATATGGGAAACTTATTTTGTGAAATAATCGGCGATTGAATTACAGAGGATTCCTGCCTGACTTCCTAAAAGAAGCCATAGAGCGTGTTTGAAAAATGCTTTTTTCAAACACGCTCTAGTATCTTTTGCTTAAAAAAGTTCAGAACTTCTTGCATAAAAATCTAGAAATGAAGTGAATTGACTTTGAAATTTATTTGTTCCTATAAAAATGCAAGAAAAAGCGCAAAAAACATTGACAAAATGAAGGAAAAGGATTATAAAACTTCATGTATACAAGAAATGGCTTGTATACATGAAAGGAGAGGACAAAAATGAATACATTAGTCATTGTTTTAATTGCTGCTGTTTTATTGACAGCTGCGTATGCATTTTATGGACGGTGGCTTTCTAAAAAATGGGGAATTGACCCAAAAGCAGAGACACCAGCTCATAAGTTTGAAGATGGACAGGATTATGTTCCAACTGACGGTTGGACAGTATTTAGCCATCAGTTTTCATCTATTGCTGGAGCAGGCCCTGTAACAGGAGCAATTCAGGCGGCAGTATTTGGATGGCTTCCAGTACTTTTGTGGGTATTAATTGGAGGTATTTTCTTTGGAGCAGTTACCGATTTTGGAGCATTATATGCCAGTGTAAAAAATGATGGTAAGTCCATGGGACTTCTGATCGAAAAATACATCGGTAAACTTGGAAGAAAGTTATTTCTTATTTTCTGCTGGCTGTTTACTTTAATTGTTATCGCAGCTTTCGCTGATATGGTAGCAGGTACATTTAATGCTTATACGGTAGATGCCAATGGTGTGATTGCACTTTCCGATGCAGCAAAAACAAATGGAGCAGCAGGAACAATTTCCCTTTTATTTATCGCATTTGCAATGATTTTTGGTTTACTTCATAAACATCTGCATCTAACAGGATGGAAGGAAACGGTTGTTGGATTAATCTGTACTGTAGCAGCACTTGCTATTGGTATGACAATGCCAATTACATTAGGAAAGGACGGCTGGACATATATTACATTTGTATATATTTTCTTTGCGGCAGTACTCCCAATGTGGTTATTAAAACAGCCTCGTGATGCGATGACAACCTATATGTTTATTGGAATGATCGCAGGAGCTGTTGTTGGATTATTAGTAGCGCATCCTACAATGAATCTTCCTGTATTTACAGGCTTCCATAATGATCAGCTTGGTGATTTATTCCCTATTTTATTCGTAACCGTTGCTTGTGGAGCAGTTTCTGGTTTCCACAGTTTAGTATCTTCCGGAACATCTTCAAAGACGGTATCCAATGAAAAAGATATGTTAAAAGTTGGTTACGGCGCAATGGTATTAGAAAGTTTACTTGCAGTTATCGCTTTATGTGTAGCAGGAGCGGCAGCGTCCGCTAACGGAACACCAGCAGATGGAACACCATTCCAGGTATTCTCAAGCGGTGTAGCCGGATTCTTTGAAATGTTTGGAATTCCAGTATATGTAGCACAGTGCTTCATGACAATGTGCGTATCCGCGCTTGCACTTACAAGTTTGGATGCCGTAGCGCGAATTGGCCGAATGAGCTTTCAGGAATTGTTCAGTGTTGATGATATGGAACATGCAGAAGGATGGAGAAAAGTTTTATGTAATACATACTTCTCAACAATCATCACGTTAGCAGCAGCCTTTGTATTAACAAGAATTGGTTATGCAAATATCTGGCCATTATTTGGTTCCGCAAACCAGCTCTTATCTGCTTTAGTATTAGTAACACTTTGCGTATTCTTAAAAGTAACCGGACGAAGCAACAAAATGCTTTTCCCACCACTGATTATCATGCTTTGTGTAACAGGAACCGCATTAGTAGAGAGAACTATTTCTCTCGTACAGGCATTTTCTGCTGGTTCCGCAACATTTTTAGTAGAAGGCTTACAGCTGATTATCGCTATTTTACTGATGATACTTGGAGTGATCATCGTAGTAAATTCACTCCGGGCTTACTTCGCCTCAAAGAAGAATTCGGAAATTTAATTCGCCAGATAGGCAAAGTATAGAAACAGACGAACTACATAATCAAAATAATCCATATATGTGACTTTAGTCGCAGCGTGTTGAATACTCGCTTATATGCTCGTATCCAACACTTGCTCCGAGGCCATAGATATGGATTATTTTGATTATATAATTCTGACTGTGGCTGCTGTTGTGCCATATTGGCAAGGATTAGGAATAAAATTTAGTAGAATTTCAAATTGAGGGATTTGTAAATTTATTATGAGGTTAAAATTTTCAGGGAGCATTAATTATTCCTTAAATCCCATTCATATCTGATTTGATTCCTACGGCAAGCAAAGACAGAAAGCTTGGAAGGCAATAGTTTACATCTGTGGCCTGGGAGCAAGGTTTGAATGTAAGCGTGCTCGCGAACATTCAAACCGCCGCGACTAAAGTCACAGATGTAAACTATTGCCTTCCAAACTTTCGTCTGTTTGATATACTGAATCAAATCAGCTCGCCTTGACTTCTGTGTGTGGAGAAATTATAATCTTAAATTAAGATTATAAGTAGAATTTAAAGCACATTTGGAGAAGAAGCTTGGAGGAAGAGAGAAGATGGATGCAGCGAAGATGAATCAGGCAATTCGAATTGCCAAGCTATATTATGAGTTACATTATAACCAGTTAGAAATTGCGGCACGAGAGGGAATTAGCAAGTCTTCTGTAAGCCGTATTTTAAAGAATGCGATGGACATGGGGATTATAGAAGTTCGAATTAAAGATTCTGTTTTGGTAAATGGGAATCTGGAGAATGAACTGATTGCCAGATTTCCGATTAAAAGGGCGATTATTGTGCCAGATTTGGTAGGTAATTCGCAGATATTAATGCAGGATGTCTGTGCGGCATTAGCAGAAGACCTCCCACGTTATATAAAAAATGATAGTGTCATTGGAGTAACATGGGGACATGCACTTGCAGTATTAGCCCAGCAGCTTCCCAAGATTAAGAGAAGCGGGGTATCTGTGATTCAGTTAACTGGAGGATTTTCCAGAGCGATTTTCGAATCGGGTGCTTTGGATGTGTTGAAAAGGTTTGTAGACAGTGTTGGAGGAACAGGTTATCAGATTCCAGCGCCGGCAATGGTGGCGGAATCTTCGATTGTTGAAGCTTTGAAAAAAGATCCACAGATTCATGAAATCCTTGAAATGGCGGAAGTGTGCCAGACAGCAATTTATTCCGTAGGTAACTTAGAACGTCCGTCCATTGTATATGAAATGGGACTTATTGATGAAAATGATTATAAAGACTTCAGCAGAAGAGGAGCAGTAGGAGACTGCTGTTCCCACTTTATAAAACAAAACGGGGAACTATTTGATAAAAAAATAGATGCCCGTGTTGTAGGGGCTTCCCTTGAAACGATTAAAAAGATTCCAAATAAGTTAGTTGTTGCCGTGGGAAAAGAAAAAGAGAAGATTATAACAGCGGCACTTCAAGGAGGACTGGTAGACAGTCTCTATATTGATGAGCCAACAGCAGAAGTAATAGTAAGACATAATTAATTTGCTATTTAATTCATTAAGAAAACCAACAGACGAAGCCATTGCCCTCAATAAGGCATATTTGTGATTTTAGTCGCGGCGTGTTGAATGTTCGCTTATGCGCTCACATCCAACACTTGCTCCGAGACCACAAATATGCCTTATTGAGGGCAATGGCTTCTGTGCTATGGATGGAGAAGATGAATTAAATAATTATATAATTTCTATGGAAAAAGTATGAAATCTGTGCTATAAAAGAAAATATGTAAATTTTAGAGGTTAACGTACTTTTAAACACATGCTATAGAAAGGAGGCAGTCGATGGAACGTTCTGTATTATAGGAGGCAATTTATAATCGCTATATTGTGCAAACAAGAAGAAAGAGAACCCATCTAGCTGGTTTGGAGTTTGAGCTGCCGATTGTGAATGAGAAGAATGAACCTGTCAATTTTGAAGTGATTTATCAGGCAACAGATCGATTTATTGATACATTTTCTTTTTTGAATGTGAGCAGAGATGATAATGAACATATTTATCTGGCAGTTGATGACAAGACAGGAGATGGTCTGTCTTATGATTGCAGTTATAATACGTTAAAAATTTCTTTTGGGAAAGAAGAAGATATGAATGTGCTGTACAAAAGATTTTGTCAGTATTATACTTATATACAGAAGGAACTGCGTAAAGAGGGGCATATGCTGACTGGCATGGGTATTAATCCCCGTTATGCAGTGAATCAGAATGTACCGGTAGTAAGTGAGCGGTATCGTATGTTATTTCATCACCTGTCTTCTTATAAAAAGTATGGCAACAGTATTCCATTTCATTCTTATCCGAATTTTGGACTGTTTTCGTGTGCAAGTCAGATTCAGCTTGATGTAGAAGAAGAGCAGGTAGTTCCAATGCTGAATACATTTACAAAGTTAGAACCGTTTAAGGCATTGATTTTAGCGAACTCTTTATGGGGAGAGAATGCGGAGATTTTATGTAGCAGGGATAACTTTTGGAGAAACAGTCTTCATGGCTTGAATCGCCATAATGTTGATATGTATAATGTTGTATTTGATACAACAGATGAAATTGTTCGATACATAAAGAGTATGAGCTTATACTGTGTAGAAAGAGAAGGGAAATATATTAATTTTCCACCAGTGGTTCTTAGTAAATATTTTTCCTCTGACCGGATAAAAGGGGAATACTTCGATGGAAATAGATATCGGGAAATCACATTCCATCCGGAGATTTCCGATTTGCAATATTTACGGTCATTTAAATTTGAAGATCTGACTTTCCGTGGGACAGTAGAGTTTCGAGGTGTATGTGAGCAGCCGGTAGGTGAAATTATGGCATCGGGGGCATTGCATGCTGGCCTTATGGAAAATATCGGAGAGCTTTCAGAATTTTTAGAGAAAGATACTTCCATCTATCATAATGGATATAATGCATCTGAGTTGAGAAGAATGTTTAACAGACGAAGAAAAGCAGATATTTTTGACTGGAAAAAGGTTTCAACGCAGCTTTTATCTATTCTGGAACTTGCAGAAAGTGGCCTGAAAAAGAGAGGTTACGGAGAAGAACATTTCCTCAGGCCTTTATATGGAAGGGCGGAGAAACTTTTAAGTCTAGGCAGACAGATGGCAGAAGGAATGGAGAACGGAAAAACACTGGAGGATTACATCGAAGAGTATGGAGGAATGTAATGCTGCATATTGAAAATGAGTATATAAGAGAACATTTATTAGATGGTGCATTTGGAATTGAGATGGAAAGTCTGCGTGTTGTAGGAGATGGTATGCTTTCACAGACTGCACATCCTTTTCCGGGAGATGCACATATCGTCAGAGACTTCAGTGAAAACCAGACCGAAATTAATACAGGAGTAAATGAAAGCATCGAGGCGGCAATTGAAGAATTAAAAGGACATACCAGAAGAATTCAGGAAAAGTTAAAGGCACTTCCAGAGCCAGAATTGCTGTGGCCATTTTCTAATCCTCCATATATTGGCGGGGAGAAAGATGTGCCAATTGCACAGTTTGATGGGAAAGATGCACATAAAACAGCCTACCGTGAATATCTTTCCGATAAATACGGACGTTATAAGATGACATTTTCGGGAAGTCATGTAAATTTTTCTTTTTCAGAAGATTTGTTAAGAGCAGATTTTGCTCTGCAGTCTGAGCCGGATTTTATGAAATATAAGAATAAATTGTATTTGGAGCTGGCGCAGAAAATGGCTGTATATGGCTGGATTTTAGTGGCAGTTACGGCGGCCAGTCCGATTGTAGACAGTTCTTTTATGGAAAAAGGTGTCTATGGGAAAAGTGTTTTTACAGGCTTAAGTTCTGTAAGATGCAGTGAACTTGGTTACTGGAATGAATTTCCACCGACATTTGATTATAGCGATATTGATTCTTACGTGAATTCTATTGAAAAGTATGTTAAAAATGGCTTACTAAAAGCACCATCAGAACTCTATTATCCTATTCGTTTAAAACCTGCAGGAGAAAATAATCTTATATCTTTGAGGAAGAATGGAATCAATCATATCGAACTTCGTATGTTTGATTTAAATCCTCTCACAGGAGCTGGAATTGATGCGAGAGATGTGAAGTTTGCACAGCTTTTAATGGTGTGGCTCGCAACGATGCCATCCTGGTATGTTTCCAAAAAGGATCAGGTAAATGCTGTACAGAATTTTAAAAATGCGGCCCATTACGATTTAAAGACAGTAAAAATTGCCCGTACGGAAAAAAGAGCGCGGTCTATCGTACATGAGGCATTAAAAGTTATCGGATGGATGAAAGAGTTTTATCAAGGCCTGAAAATGGACGATGTTCAACAAATCTTAGATTTTGAATATGAGAAATTTGTTGATCCAGAGAAGAGATATGCATGGCAGGTTCGAAAACAATATCAGGAAAACTATGTAGAAAAAGGACTTGTATTAGCGAGACAAAAACAAAATATGACTGTTTAGAGATATTTAGATATGACTGGAATCTCAGAAATTTTATAATCAGATACTTGCGAAAGAAAATCAAAATAGCTCAAAATGGTCATAATACAATATATGAGGAGAGAAGAAAATCAATGTGTGAATTGTTTGGAGTAGATTCTGCAAAAAAGATACCGTTAAATGAGTTATTAAGGGAATTTTTTTCGGATGGAACAGAACATCCCCACGGTTGGGGTATGGCATTTTTTTACGGCAATGCTGTTTCTTTAGAAAAGCAGCCACAGTCTGCTGTGACAAGCAATTATTTAAAGCAGAGACTTCGTGCTAAAATAGAGACAGACAAGATGATTGCACATATCCGTCTTGCGACCAGGGGAACAATGGACTATGAAAATACACATCCGTTTGTTATGCGTGATAATTATGACCGCACCTGGACGTTAGCGCATAATGGAACAATATTTGAAAGTGAAGTACTTGAGCCATTTGTAGCGGCAGAAGACGGAGATACGGACAGCGAACGCATTTTGTGCTATATTATTGATCAGGTAAATGCAGCGCAGGATGAAAAGGGAGCGGCACTGACAAAAGAAGAACGTTTTGCGCTTCTTAATCGTATTATCCTGGAAATCGCGCCAGAGAATAAGCTGAATCTGCTTATTTTTGACGGAGAGATTATGTACGTTCATACTAATTATAAAGACAGCCTGTACCGTTGCCGTAAAGACACAGCAATCGTTATGGCAACTCGTCCTCTCGACCGTGATAAATGGAAGAACGTCCCAATGAATCAGTTACTTGCCTATGAAGATGGGAAGCTTATTTATACGGGTACAAAACATGAGTATGAATTTGTAGACAGCGAAGAGAAGATGCATATGCTGTTTCTTGATTTTGCAAATCTTTAAAAATAACACAGAAAAGGAAGAAATATATGTTAAATCAATTTTCAAGAACCCAGCTTTTACTGGGGGAAGAAGCAATGGATAAATTAAAAAATTCCCGTGTGGCAGTTTTTGGAGTCGGCGGAGTTGGTGGTTATGTCTGCGAGGCATTAGCGCGAAGCGGAGTCGGTACATTTGACCTTATTGATGATGACAAAGTGTGTCTTACAAACTTAAATCGTCAGATTATTGCCACAAGAAAAACAGTTGGCAAATACAAAGTAGAAGTAATGAAGGAGCGTATTTTAGACATTAATCCTGATGCACAGGTCAATGTCCACCAATGCTTTTTCCTTCCAGAAAATGCAGATGGTTTTCCATTTGATGAATATGATTATGTTGTCGATGCAGTCGATACTGTTACCGCAAAAATCGAGATTATTATGCAGGCGCAAAAGCACGGAACTCAGGTAATCAGCAGCATGGGAGCTGGCAACAAACTTGATCCGGCAGCCTTCCAAGTAGCCGACATTTACAAAACCAAAATGTGTCCACTTGCAAAAGTAATGCGTCGCGAACTGAAAAAGCGAGGTGTAAAAAAACTGAAAGTTGTTTACTCCGAAGAAAAGCCAACACGTCCAATCGAAGATATGTCCATAAGCTGCAGAACAAATTGTATCTGTCCTCCGGGAGCGGAGCATAAATGTACGGAACGACGCGATATTCCGGGAAGCGTAGCTTTTGTACCATCTGTGGCAGGGCTTATTATCGCAGGGGAAGTTGTGAAGGATATTGCTGGGAAATAGGATTTTGCCAGAGAATTTTTTATATGCTCAAAGAACGGGTGAAGCATTTAATCACTTTCTAAATACTAGTTGAATTGTTGTTTTGGTGTTGGTTTTACGAATTTAGTGAAGCATTTAATCACTTTCTAAATACTAGAGCGTGTTTGAAAAAGCATTGGGGCATTTATTTAGGAAATCAGGCTGGAATTGTGGGGGTTTCTAAACGTTAAAAGCACAAAGAAATGAAGAACATAGTTTTCAAAGATTGCGTAACATCGAAGAACTGTGTTTTTCTTTTCTTTGTGTTTTTTTATTTTATGTATTTTTGCATTGCACTATGTTGATAGCTGATTTATAAAGTTGAATTCTTTTATAAAAAGAGGATAGCGTACGTAAAGAGTAATTATAGCGGAGAAAATTAAGAATGAAAAAATGATTTAATATAAAAGGGTTTTATTTTTTTGAGGGAAATGTTAATATAAGAATATAGAAATTAATAGAAAAAATGGAAAGGATGTGTGGTATGCCGATTCTTAAAAAGAGTAGCTATACAATTAAAGATATTTATGCCTTACCAGAGGGGGAGCGGGCAGAACTTATAGATGGTCGCATATATGCGATGGCACCACCGAACAGGCTTCACCAGAAGTTAGTTATGGAGTTATCCCATGTGATCAAAAGCTATATTGAGAAAAATAATGGGGAATGTGAGGTATATCCATCACCATTTGCGGTTTTTTTAAATAAAGATGAAAAAATATATGTGGAGCCAGATATCAGTGTCATTTGTGATAAAGATAAATTAAATGACAGGGGCTGTGTAGGTGCCCCGGATTTTGTAATCGAAGTTGTTTCAAAGTCTAGCAGGAAGATGGATTATACAACAAAGAATGCATTATATTCGGATGCCGGTGTAAGAGAATATTGGATTGTTGATCCTGAAAAGGAGCGAACAACGATTTACTATTACGAGCAGGATGAAGCACCGATGATAAGCCTATTTACTCAGACGATTCAAAGTGGGATTTATGAAGGATTGGAGATTAATATATCGGAATTGTTGAAGTAGATAGCATTCTGTAATAACAAGTGGAATGTATAGATTAGGAAAATCCAAAATGTAGCGGTTAAAAGAAAGTTTCAAAATTAAACTAACCTTTACATTCCAATATGTTATTACTATAAATTTATATTATAGAAGAAAATAATTGAGATGACAATATATTTAGGATTCTAATTGATGTTAATATAGAAAGAAAAATATTATTCCAGTTAGATTAATATTGTAAAATGCTGAGATAGATGCTATAATGAAGCTACAATCTTGGTGAAAGGTAAAGTGTAGTCTATTAATAAGATTTTTGTCTATGTAGAGGTAATAAAAATTGTCGACCAGTAATGATGTGAAAATATAGGAAGGTCGACAATGGGATAAATATAGGCTGAGAGCGAAATTATAATAAAAATATGGATATAAGATGAGGAGAATAGAAAGAGGTCGACAGAAAAAGAAGAAAGACTATAGATGATATAATGGTAGTTGGAGGACGGGAATTAATAGATACATTATGGAATGTAAATGATTGATGATAATGAGTTATACAAGCAGGATGGTTATGAATTAATAGATACATTATGGAATGTAAATAAAAAGATAACTGCTGCATCTCGGAATTCGCATAAGAGAATTAATAGATACATTATGGAATGTAAATATACGTTTCGACACTGCAAAATGAGAGTAAATTCAGAATTAATAGATACATTATGGAATGTAAATGTGGATGTACGCTATTAACAAGGCGATAAAGCAGGAATTAATAGATACATTATGGAATGTAAATTAAAAAAAGTAACGCACAATATAAACAGGAGCGGAGAATTAATAGATACATTATGGAATGTAAATACTTATTACATTTATACGAATAAGGACGGGACACAGAATTAATAGATACATTATGGAATGTAAATCGCTTCGTACTCCTCATTTACTTCTGCTATATATTGAATTAATAGATACATTATGGAATGTAAATTGCGTTAAGATGAATACCGCAAAATCATCACGCATCGTGAATTAATAGATACATTATGGAATGTAAATCGATAATAACGGGCAATCCACCAGTTCTGGCACTTAGAATTAATAGATACATTATGGAATGTAAATACACCGTCCCTAGGTGATGTAATAAAATTATATGAGAATTAATAGATACATTATGGAATGTAAATTACCGTATGTACAGATACACCATATTCTGCTGCTAGAATTAATAGATACATTATGGAATGTAAATTCGTTAACAGTGTTATCTGCCTTTTTGACCTTGTGGAATTAATAGATACATTATGGAATGTAAATGTCAAACGGCATTTTATTGACTAGTAGGCAGTTCCGAATTAATAGATACATTATGGAATGTAAATTGTGCAAAACCTTGGCTGATATAAGCACCTGCAGCATGGAATTAATAGATACATTATGGAATGTAAATGATGATGTATTTGTTTTTTTTGTAAGCTGATTTAATGAATTAATAGATACATTATGGAATGTAAATAAAGAATATCTGCAAAAAATACGCTATATTGCAGAGAATTAATAGATACATTATGGAATGTAAAAGATAGAACATAATAGTAAAGAATAAATTATTAAAGATGTTTATAATCCTTTAGAAAACTAAGCGAGAATTCTCGGTAGTTCAATTACCGAGATAAAAGTGTTTGTTTTTGTATATAGCTGAATGCTTTTTTTGAAAACAAAAATATGTTCGAAAAAATATTGACTATATAGTAAAATAATGGTATATCTATATGTATAAAATAAAGTCAGATATATTTTATCCGTGCGAACTGGAATCTCCATTGACGGAATAGTTAGGTATAAAATAAAGTCAGATATATTTTATCCTCTTACAGCAAGAAGACTCCGACCTCTAAGGTGGGGGATGAATTGTGTCTGCTACCTGCTTGATAGAGCATCCTGATTATAGTATAGTATCTTTAGTCGGATAATAAAAAATTGAGATACAATAAATTGAGATAATAACGCACATTTAGTATTCTTACTATACTATCATCTTGTGCTTGTGTTCAAGTATCGCAGGTGGTTTTTCGAGGAAAAGGAAGTGGCATGGTGGCAAACAGAGCATATAAATTCAGAATA
>ERZ1673739.3076-NODE-3076-length-12089-cov-3.355493_pt1 | contig 12089 bp, 10 predicted proteins | sample MGYA00580210_ERZ1673739 | MGnify/ENA primary metagenome ERZ1673739 (study PRJEB41218, sample SAMN15661749) | gut metagenome | host: Homo sapiens | place: Canada: London | collected 2015-08-20/2019-03-30 | study: EMG produced TPA metagenomics assembly of...
CTGAGCGAGAATCACACAGTATTGTGCGGGATCGAGCCCCAGCAACTCCAACAGCGCCTCTTCCTTGAAGCTGCCCCGTGTAATGGTCTTCAGACCGTTTCCGGCGGCATAGAGGTTCACGTTCTCCGTATATCCGCCTGCATCGGCCGCGCACCAGAAACGGATGCGGTCCACCGGCTGATTCCGCTCCGCATAAACGCTGTAATCGGCCACATACACCAAATTGAGCGGCGCAGTGTAAGCGAAATCCTGCATCGCGGTAAGCTCCCGACGATCTCCTTCGACGACCCGGTTCAATACATTCGCTTTCGAATCGTAACGATACACACCTTCAGGCAGGAAAGCATAGACCCGAATGGGATAGAGCGCCATAGCCGAAGGCGCGGTAAGATGCCCATCCTCCCGGTTTACCCCGGCAGCAGCCCACAGTACACCCGAAAGTTCCTCCAGAGAGAGCATCTCCGGCGAAAAATCGCGCGACGAACTACGCGCCGCAAGCGCTTCGTTGATAGTCAGTCCCATCTTGGGATCCGGCGTCTTCAATTCGATCCGTTCTCCCATTTCGACGGGCGTACGGACACTCTGCTTCACTCCGGTACCGCAGGCTGTCAATGCAACCAGCGCACACATCATCAAACTGCTTGTTTTCATAATCTTTACGGTTTTTACAAAAATAACCAAAATCCTGAATTTCCGGTATCCTGGCCGAAAAAATTTTCCGATATTCCGGCCTGCCGTTCCTGAAATGAAAGTCTGAGATGGAAAATATTCGGTCGATTTTTTGGTTTTCAGGAAATAATATCTATCTTTGCACCACGATTCGAAACCCACACGAGTTTCAGTCGATGATGGTGCCATAGCTCAGTTGGTAGAGCAAAGGACTGAAAATCCTTGTGTCCCTGGTTCGATTCCCGGTGGCACCACACAGAAAACCAGTCACTTACAGCCCTGTAGGTGACTGGTTTGTTTTTAGTCGGGCACACAATTTAGACACAAACCCAATCTAATTTCCCATTGCGGGATACCTCTCCTTCTTGCACTATTTTTCGCACTTTTTGGAATGAATCATTTCAATAAAGCTATTTTCCGACAGTGAGAATTGCTCTCCTCTTTTTTTAACGAATTTTCCCTTAATATAATTTGCATAATGTGCCGAACATACTGACTTTTGTCGCAGAGGCTGTGAAGTCGCAGCCCACCAGTTGCAGAACGATATAACCTTCATGTAATTGTTAGTGGGTCTGTTGGCGTCGGCTGACAGACCTTTTTTGTGCGAATATGATGATTTATTCGAAACCATATAGAACGAAAAAACATGAAAGAGAAAATTCTCGTAGCGCTGAAAACCAAGTATTCTAATTTGGGGTTCGGAGCGAAGGCTCTCGACGGAGTAGCCTCCATTTTGGAAAAATCCGTCACCGATGAATCGCAAATTGAAACCGCAGTCAGCGGGGTCGAACCTTTCCTTAAAGTTTTCCAGTCTGACGCTGATCGTGCACGCACCGAGTACAACGCACTGAAAGGACTGTATGACGAACTCAAGGCAAAGAGTGGGGCATCTCCTGCAAATGGGGGCGGGCAGGGCAAAAAAAACGAACCCGACGATGAGGAACCTGCGTGGTTCAAAGCCTACAAGAAGCAACAGGAGGAGCGTTACAACGCCAGCAAAGCGGAGAGCGATGCTCTGAAAGCTGAAAAGGCCAAGAACGACCGGGCCAATCTCATCTCCGCAAAGGCAAAAGAACTCGGTATTCCGGAGTGGCGCATGAAAGAGGGATTCGTCATCACCGACGATGCAGATGAAAAAACGATCGGCGACTACCTCGCAAACGTGCAGAAAAATCTGGTTACCGCAGGGCTGGAAGGGAAAGGTTCGGGATTCCCGATGTCCACGCCCGAAGCGCAGGGCAAAGAACTCGCAAAGGCGTGGGCTGAAACACTTCCGGACAAAGAGTAACCAAAACGTAAAATCATGGCAATCGTATTTGAAAAAACAAAAGTAAAGGGCGGTTTCCCCATATTCTGGCGCGGTGAGTTCGCCGTATTGCCGGGGGACTTCAAACTGAAGGGAACCTATCCCGAAGGGACAAAGATTCCCAAAGGTACGCCGATCAAGCTCGACTTCGACAACATGGAATGTTCCATATGCAAGAGTGCACGTGTTCTGTCGGGCGGCACAACCACTGCTCCACATGTCAAGAAGGGTTCCATGCTCCAAGTAGGAGATGCGGTTAAGGTCGGCGAGTCAAATTCGACCGTAAAAAGCATTGATACCAAAAATGCGGATTACGATGTGATCACGTTCGCAGCGGCCGTAACGGGTGTGACCGAAGGCGTGGATGTCCTCTCGGACGACAATCTGCCTGATGCAGTTGTCGAAACCGACATGGTCTATTCCGCCAATAACGGATTCCAGACCGTATCGGCCGGATATGCAGGTATCATCCTCAAGGATGTAGCCTATCCCGTCCCTGCTGCATGGCTTCAGGGTTACAGCCTGAAGAACAACCCCGAAATCAAGTATGTACGACAGTAAAAGAGGAGGTAAACAATGAACGAAGTATTTTATTCATCCATTTTCGGCGAACTGACCAAACAGGTACAGATTCGCATCGACGCTGCCTCGGAACTGCGTAAGCGGCTGTTCGACCAAAATATTTACGAGCGATTCCTCGACTGGGACACCCCCACCGTCGGACTGAACTTCGAGGAGTTGATCGGCTCGTACAATTTGAGCGTCGCCGCTGCAACGCTCGACTCCAAAGGTAAGGAGCCTATCATGGGAACCGAGGGACTGGAAACGATCAAGCAGAAGGTATTAACCCACCAGATGTCTTATTCGATGCCTATCGAAGAGTATCGCAAGGTGTTGCAGATTCTCGATTCGCGGATGCTGTCCGATTCGGCCAAGACACAACAGCTCATCAATCTGATGTGGAACAATGTTACGAAGGTCGTGAACTCCGTGCAATCGAAACTGGACATCATCTTCCTCGGAGCGTTGTCGAACAAAGGCGTATTCACGTTTGACGCGTCCAATAACCCAGAGGGTGGTGTGCGCGGTACGATCGACTACAAAATGCCGAGCGAGAACATTGCCACCGCGAAAACGTTATGGACGGATGGCAATAAAGATACGGTCGATACGCTGGAGGATATTCAAGCCATCCTCGATGCTGCACAGGACAAAGTTACGTTCGACCGCATTCTGCTCTCGCAGAAACGCCTGTCGTATATCCTCCGCAACAAGAAGATGAAGTTGGCGGTATTCGGTAGTGACAAGTCGTCCACACCGCTGTTGCTGGCGAACCTGAACGAGTTTATGCGTTCGAACGGATTCCCGACATTCGAAGTCATCCGCCGCATGACCCGTATTCAGGATAACGGTAAACTTACGGAGTATTCGCCGTGGAACGACAAGAACCTCGTGTTCGTACCTGCGGGCAAACTGGGCGTCATCAAGAACGCCTATGCCGACAACGAGCTGCGGCAAGAGCCGGGTGTCACCTACTCTAACTACGGACGCATCCGCATTTCACAGTGGGGCAAGGGCGAAACCGACAACTCTAACGGCGTAGAGTTCACGAAAGCACAGTCGCTGTCACTTCCGGTTATCACCGAAATCAACGGCATCTATTCGCTGACCGTAGAATCGTAGTTGTATGAAGAATTTCGAGGCAATATCGGCAAGTCTGTATCCTTACGATGTGGATCCTTTCCTCAAAGAAAAGGCCTGCATTGACGAGGGAATAGACACTCAAGCAGACTATACGGTAACCGATAAAATTAGCGTGGCAAAAGCCACAATCGCCATTCTGCGAAATCTCATTGTTCTTGCGAGTGAGAGCAACGGGGGCTATTCATTGTCGTACACGGACAAACTGGAAAAGCGCATTTTCCATATCGCAAAGGAAAACGGGCTGGACGATATTGCCGAAGAGTTCGATACTCGATCGAAAATTACCGACATTTCCGACCAATGGTAAGATTCCCCTATACGCTCGAAATGTGGTACGAGGAGGACGCCTCGCAAAATCCTGATGGTTCGTGGATCGAAGGTGCGCATGAATGGCGTGTCATCGGACGATGCAATGCCCGTCAGAATGGACGAGCACAGCAAATCAAAGGGCAAAACGGGGATGCCTTCCTCTACTCTTTCGAGGTTACGATGCCTGCAGATACACAGCCAATTCCTATCGGGACGAAAGTACGCATATTCGACAGCCGAGGATTCAACATCTTCGACCGTTCGCTCCGCACTGAGGCCAAACCGAAAGACAAGGACACGGCGTCGTATCCGGTACAGGGATTCTACAAAAGCGGACAACGTTACGAAAACACGAGATTATGGCTGTAAAGTGTACCAACTGGCGTGAGGTGGAACTTGAATTTGCGCGAGCAAAAGAAGAGTACGACCGAAAAGCTGTAGAATGGTTGTCGGCGTTGGGGGAAAGAGTGGTGAAGTACGCCCGCGAACACGGTAGTTATACCGATCACACGGGTAACCTACGCAACTCCATCGGGTATGTTGTGGTACAATACGGAAGAATCATTGCTGAATCTTTCAAGTATAACCGCCGTGTCAGACCGGACGGCAATCCTAAAGGGAACAAAGGTGCCGATGAAGCTCATGCCAAAGGGCTTGAACATGCCCGGTCTGTCGCCCGTGAACTTCCCGCTAACAAAACATATCTCGTATGGGTAGCCGGTATGGAATACGCGAAATATGTCGAGGCTAAAGGTTTCGACGTTCTCGAAGGGTCGGGAAACTGGGTGGAATCTACTGCTGAAAAACTCAAAGCGGAGTTCGCTCGATTCTTAAAATCGAAAAAGCGATGAACCTGACCTCTACGGAAATATTCAAACTCGTCTGGGATCGCATCCGGGATTCGCTGTTAGGGAAGACCGTGCCGATGATGTATGCGGACCACTACCCGAATAATCCTTCGGGAGAATTTATCGTCGTAGGCTCATTGTCAAATGTCGTCGGAGATTCGCAGGTGGCAACCGTAAATGTAAACATTTATGTACCGGACACAACACCGACAATCGGTCGTGAAGAGCAACGCTACCCCGATCGCAACCGTCTGAACGAACTAACTCGTCTCGCTTTCGATTCACTAGGATACTACCCTATCAACGAACGCTGGTTCTTTGATGTGAGCGATGAAACTCTTATTAGTGAGGAGGGGATCTCCTACACATTTTCAAACCTCAAAGTAAAACTTAAAAAATATTAAACATGGGACAAATAATCGGACTGAAAGCCGTTCATGCAGGTAATCCTCTCCCGAAAGGAGTAAAAGACGCTGAGGCTGCCGACTTAATGAAGGCTTTCACCAAAATCAGTCAGCCTTATAATGGTGGTGTTTCCACCAATTTCGCGATACCTTCCAGTAATGATTTTTATCGGGAAGGAGAAGCAGACCCATTTTACTCTGCAATCGACGAAACGACAGGCACAAAAGAAGTTACTTGGAATGTCGTAGATTTTGACGACGACACGATGGAATTTTACTTCGGAACTACAGAACCTGCAAAAGGCGAGATTTACGAAGGAGTAAAAGCATTCGTATTCGATTCCAAAAGTGGAGGCTCCATCGCTTTTGCAAGGTTAAAATATGTAGCGACATTGGGTGGTGGAATCAATAAAACCGACCCGCTCCAAATTCAAGTATCTGCGAAAGTTTTAGCTCCGGAACAAGGTGGTTATTCCTGGTGGCCGATTACAACTCCGGAATATACCAAGAGCGTTTTGTAAATTCTCTATCCCGCTGGAAAGCTGACGACTTGCATCACGTCTCGAGGACGGGGCGGGAGCAAAAACAATAGTTTATAATATGAAAAAAGAAGAAGTCGGCCGCCTTACAGAACAACGTGCACTTGACACACTGACTGAAAAAATTGAATCGTTCGAGATTGAAGGCAATGACAAAGAACAAATAACCCTTTACCTATACCCCCTCCAACTCGGACGACTCGCGATGATAAGTCGCCGACTAATAGACCTTGATCTGATTTTCGACGACGAACAGATGGAGGGTGCTGTTAAACGTATGTGGACCATATGCTCCGAAAAATCAAAAGAGGTGGCCGAAATAATCGCTATCGCCACACTTCGGACGCAACAAGAAATCGAAGATATGCTTAAAGAGCGGACAAAACTTATATACTGGTCCCCTACAATGGATACAACAGCTCTTACAAACATTTTGTCCACCATCGTATTTCAATCCTACTACGCGGATTTTATGAACGCTATTCGCTTGGTAAGAACGCTGCGGGTAATGATTTCCCCAACGACAACAGCGGAGCGGATAGCCACTACGGAGGGCGCAGTATCTGGGGACAAATAGATAATCTTATAAACCGCTATCATTGGACTCTTGAATATATTCTTTGGGGGATTTCATGGGCTAACGTACAGCTTATGATTTCCGACGCTCTAAAAACGGATTGTAAAAGTAAATCAACAACTAATATTCCCAACAATGAACAATCAAAAGTTCCCGATATAATTGACATGAACGATCCTAATGCAATGAACACACTTCTTCTGATGGCAGGAGGCAAACGAGAACAAACGAAATAATTTATATGCTTGACAACATCCTAAAATCCGCGTCCGCACTCGGCGCCTGCGAACGACTGGACAAAGTGAAAAATTTTCACTCCCTGACCTCTCTGTTTTTTACGCCACAAGGACTTGAATTTTGCCATAAAAACAATTTCCCTCCGCTGGGAATATTTCAAGCTCACAAAAACGAAGTGAGTGATTGCAACATGTATGTGGATTGCGGATGCATAAGGCTCGACAAGCGAAAATACATTTGCTTAGTCGGCAATACGTCGGCTGAAATAGAAGCCTCGGGAGTAGATTTCGTCCACACTGTCATTCTTATGCATGGAGCCTCGGCCACAATCAACGCTTCGAATTATGCCGTAATAAAAGTCGTGAACATCAGCGGATCAAAGGTAGAAATCAATAAAGATAAAACCGTCATCGTATTATGAGTATAAACCTTACCGTAGTCATAGATAACGATGAAGCAATTCGCAAGTTCCGTGAACTTCAGAAAACGGCCAAAACCGTAACGTCCAGTGTCGTGACGGACGCCGACCGTATGGATATTGCAATGCGTCGCCTGGCTACCACCCTCGGACAAATCGGCGTCGGAGTGTCGCTTGCGGGGCTGGTGAAACAAATCGCGCAAACTCGTGGCGAGTTTCAACAGCTCGAAGTGGCCTTCGCAACTCTGCTCCAAAGTAAAGAAAAGGCTGATGCATTGATGTCACAAATGGTCGAACTGGCCGCCAAAACGCCGTTTGACCTGCAAGGCGTGGCCAGCGGCGCCCGCCAGCTTCTCGCATATGGATTCGCAGCAGCGGATATTACCAACACACTGACTCGGCTCGGTAATGTTGCGGCCGGTCTGGGACTGAACCTGCAAGACCTCACGTGGTTGTACGGCACGACGGCCGTACAGGGGCGTTTATACACACGTGACGTAATGCAGTTCCAAAGCCGAGGCATCGACCTCGCGGGAGAGTTGGCAACGCAACTCGGCAAGACCCGCGCAGAAATCTCACAGATGGTCACGGAAGGCAAAATAGGCTTTCCAGAGGTGCAGAAGGCTATTGAAAGCATGACGAACGAGGGCGGGAAGTTCCACAACCTGATGCAGGAGCAATCCAAAACCATTACGGGCCTCATCTCCAATCTCGGCGATGCTCTCGACATGATGTTCAACGACCTCGGCAAATCGCAGGAAGGCGTCATCACGGGTGTGCTCAAGGGTACGATTTCACTTGTCGAGAATTACCAAAAGGTATTGGATATTCTAATTCCGTTGGTATCGGCATACGGTGCCTACAAAGCAACATTGATCTTGACCGCAGCGGCACAAAAAATAGTTGTAACCGCAGCAAATATCAAAGCATTTTTTGATTTGGCGAAAGGTATAACCGCCGCAAAGGATGCACAGTTGTTATTTAATACGGCGTTTAATGCTAATCCGCTCGGGTTGGCTTTGAGTGTCCTTACCGCTATTGGGATCGCCGTATGGAAATATTCAGACGGGATATATAGCGCGGCAAAATCCCAAAAGCAGCTGAATGACAGTATAGCCGAAGCGGCAAGTTCTGCGGCAGTAGAACAATCGGAGTTAGGCAGGCTTAAAGGGAAATTACAAGCGGCAAAGGAGGGAACGGAAGAATATAACAAAATTCGTAACGAAATAATAGAAAAATTCGGTAAATATGACGCCGGACTAAAAGCCGAAACACTTACGGTTGAAACTCTCGCTCAAAAATATAACAGTCTTACTGATGCAATATTGCAATCTTATAACGCTCGTCAATACGAAAAATTCTCACGGGAGCAGACTGATTTGTTCGAGCAAACGGCAACCAAAAGCTATGACAAAATTTTCAACAAACTTATAAAAAAATACGGCGATGAATTGGGTACGCAGTATGGCGTTGAATTACAAAAAGCCATAAGCGATGGTTCGATAAAAGTTCTTCAAAATTCGGCGGGGATATTACGTATAAGTGGATTGAAAGATTTTGAAGCAACAATAGGCGGAGCATTGGGGCTAACAACCCAATTTGAAGTATATACGGGACGTGTCGCAAAACTTATAGCGAATATAGTTGAAGCACAAGAGGTACTGCGTGAAACAGATGATTTGGCCCGCAAACGATTCGGTATTACAGCTCCAACACCCCAAAGTTCTACAAATACCGAAACACCAGAACAGCCCCAAGAAGTACGCAACAAATCCTATTGGGAAGGACAGAAGAAGGAGGCGGAGGCAGCTCTCGAAGCGATGGACGTTTCATTGAAAGGGACAGCGAAATGGAATGAGCTGATCGCCAAAATCGCCGAATACGATTCGAAAATTAAACAATACAGCGTTTCGGGCAAAACGGTGACGGATGCCGCCAAAGCCCAGAAAAAGCTATCCGATCTTATTCTCGCCAATGATAAAGCCCTTCAGCAATCGCGCATCGATATTTTGAAAGATGGCAAGCAGAAAGAGCTGGCCGAAATAGACTTGCGCACAAAAGAGGAAATGAACAAACTCGAGCAGGATAAATCGAAACTTAAAGCCGCGCAGGGTGGACTCATAACTGCAGATCAAACAAAATATTTTCAGGAAAGGCAATCGAATATTCAGCAAAAAAATGCCGATGACCGAGCTGCCATAGAACTGAAATACGCCCAAGAGCTTGACAAGATATACAAGCAGATCACCGATGACACGCTCTCGGAAGAAGATCGCCGCATCAAAGGCATAAAAGACAAATACGAGGAGTTCCGCAAGTGGGTAGAAGATGCTCTGAAGGCTGGAAATATCACCAAAGAGCAAGCGACCGATTTGGGTATCAAGATCGACCAAGCGGAAATTGCGGCCAGCCTAAATACCATTGTCGAGAAATACGGTACGATGGAGGATAAGATTGCCAAGATACGCGAGAAACACGCCAAAGACAGGGAAACAGCAACAAAGAACGGCCGCTCCGACCTTATTCCTCAAATCGACAAACATGAAACAGAGGAAATCGGACAAATCAAGGTGGACGAACTGATGAAAACCGATGACTGGATTAATCTGTTCCAAAACCTCGACGCCCTATCAAGCAGAGAGATACGGCGTATTATAGACAATATCAACGAACAACTCAAAAATGCCGATTTTGATCCGATAAACCTCAAAGCAATAACAGATCAACTCGATCAGGCCGCAGAAACAGCCGTAAAAAAGAATCCGTTTTCTAATGTCGTAACCGTATTTCGCGACTATAAAAAAGCCATGCAAGAAGCTGTCCGGCTGCGAGAGAAATACAACCAGACACAAAAGGAATCCGACAAGCAGGCCGCAGATCAAGCCGAGCTGAATGCTATCACAAAAAAACAGAAAGCATGGCAAAATGCACAAGCCGCTGCAGCTGAAACTTCCCAACTTATTGGGGCTGTTTCCGGCATGTTGGGGAATATGGGTGTAGATGTTCCCGCTGAAGTAGAAGGATTAATGGGTGCATTAGATTCATTTGCATCAATGGATATTACCAAGCCATTCTCTATTGTAACCGGCGCTATTGGAGGCATAGCGAATTTAATAGGCGGCATTTTCGGAGGCGGAGATCGACGAAAAGAACGTAACATTCAGCGCTTACAAGATCAAATTGATGCTCTCGAAAAATCATATGATGAACTCGGGGAGGCCATTGAAGAGGCATACTCTACAGATGCTTCTGAACTTATCGAACAACAGAATGAATTACTCGAACAGCAAAAAATATTGATACAAAATCAAATAGCAGAAGAGCGTAGTAAAAAAGACACGGATGAAGAACGAATCAAAGAATGGGAAAATCAAATCGATGAGATAAATAAACAAATAGAAGAAAATAAGGAAAAGGCCTTAGATGCAATTTTTGGCGAAGATCTAAAATCTGCGATTGACAATTTCGCGACAGCTTACGCCGATGCATGGGCAAACGGGGAAGATCGGGCAAGAACCGCACGAGATGTGGTTCGGAATATGATGCGTCAAATGGTAATAGAAAGTATTAAATCTGCCATACAATCTTCCGAAGCCATGAAGAAATTTCGCGAGAAATTGCAAGAGTTCTGGTTAGATGGGGTATTTTCAGCCGAGGAACAAGAGGAGGCCTATAAAATGGCTGATGACTTACAAAAATATTTAGATGATAAATATGGATGGGCAGGTTCTCTGCTATCCGACAATCAGGCATCTACCCAGAATGCTACTTCACGCGGTTTTCAGGCAATGTCCCAAGACACAGGCGACGAACTCAACGGTCGCTTTACTGACATGCAAGGTAAAATGAACATCCTTGTCAATGGTATGGAGCTGCTTCGATCGATCAATATGGATACGCGTAATGTGACTTTCGACATCCGAGATATTATGATTCAATTGAATGGTAATGTCGCAGATATTCGAACATACACCCGCATATTGCCTGCAATGGGCGAAACTCTTGTTGCAATAAATCGAAAACTTGATAACCTATAAAACATGCCAACAACAGAAGTAACTATAAATAACAAACCGTTATCTACAATGGGAGTTGCCATGCTTTCAGGAGCATATGCAGCCCTCCTTACACCTCCATCTCTCAAAGAATTTGTCGAAAATGACGATCCAACACAAAACGGAATAGATATTATTGTTCCGGATTCACCGGTTGTAAATGAACGTGACGTAACATTGACATTTTTGATCAAAGGAACATCACAAGAGGCATTTTTATCTAACTATGCTGCTTTTGTTGCAGAATTACACAAAGGAACCGTAACACTATATGTCCCGGATTTAGGCAATACGTATAATCTTTTATATAGCAACAGCACTCAATTTGAAAATTATCGATTGAATGCCTGTAAATTAGCAGTGAAATTCCGAGAACCCAACCCCGCAGATCGGGCGGCACGCGAATAGGAAAGGCCGGGAATCTATCCCAGCCTTTTACTCGCTTCTGCTATTCATCGTAAAATGATGCGTTAGCCCCTCCCCATCCTTATCAAATCAATTGCAGTTCTTCTCCAATCTTACGAATTTCGCTCTTTATCATTTCCATACGTTAGGACAATAAACGTGTATTCGGCTACGTTTTCATAGTGCAACTAAAAAGTTGGCAAAAAATTTGCACCTCGAAAAAACGTGTACTATATTTGCATCATATAATGAAATATAGACGTACGGGTCTATCCGTAACCACGAATATCGAACATAAAGGATACAATAAGACCGTCATAATATTACATGGCGGTCTTTTTATTTATTGACAATATAAAAAACTTACGTTTATGAAAAAATTTCATTCGGCTCTTTTTGACTTTTGTTGGTTCCCTAATTATGACGCATCTATTGAATATCTTGCGAATAATATAGCAGATCCGGAACCATGGGATTTCTCAGATGCTACGCAAGCCAAATATTCCATTTTGAAAAGTTATATCGAACATACTTTCCGCAAAATTAAATCTGAAAATAAAATATCCTTTTCTTCTGATAACAATTTTGCATGTTTCAATACTGGACTTGTAACTGCAA
>ERZ1673739.3080-NODE-3080-length-12049-cov-4.703852_pt1 | contig 12049 bp, 10 predicted proteins | sample MGYA00580210_ERZ1673739 | MGnify/ENA primary metagenome ERZ1673739 (study PRJEB41218, sample SAMN15661749) | gut metagenome | host: Homo sapiens | place: Canada: London | collected 2015-08-20/2019-03-30 | study: EMG produced TPA metagenomics assembly of...
CTGATGCACTGCTCGATTTAATCATTTCAACCCACACTCCCGCAAGGGGAGTGACAGAACGCAGAAGGCTATCCTGACCCGACAGCAGGATTTCAACCCACACTCCCGCAAGGGGAGTGACTAATGCAGAGCAGATGGGATATCAGTTACTTCAGAATTTCAACCCACACTCCCGCAAGGGGAGTGACGCATTTCTGGAAAGACGATGCTCAGGTTGCCAGTATTTCAACCCACACTCCCGCAAGGGGAGTGACGGTTCTGGAAGAAACCATAAACCGGATGTTAACTATTTCAACCCACACTCCCGCAAGGGGAGTGACAACGGATGATTTCAATGATTCACTAAAACGGACAATTTCAACCCACACTCCCGCAAGGGGAGTGACGAGAGCCGTTAAGGGGGTATAGTCTGGTTTTACCGCGATTTCAACCCACACTCCCGCAAGGGGAGTGACTGTAAAACAAACAATTTTCCATTTAAATATTTTCCTTTTTTTTACACAATTTACTAGTTTTTTTCATCAAACATCTCCTTATTTTCATTTTATTTCTTTTTTTACGCAAAATCCTGGTGCGAATCTCCCGGTAGTTTTAATGTCACTTCTGATTCGCACCTGATATGCCCTTCTGACAGCAAACATGAGTCATTTTTACCAGAAAATTTCCTGTTTTTCTGAAGCAATATCAAAATGCATAAAAACCGCTTTCTATGCCATCGCAGCATTCTCTTTAAATCATTTTTTAGAAAATACTGGTTAAATCAGCATCTTCTTTATATTTCAGACAAATCTCTCATACCAGCAAAAATCCTAGCCTTCCCATGCTCTTTAGAAACTGGTATTACAAAATCAAAACATCATCTGCAGCAAGTCCTCGCTCAACCCCAACATGCTCCACTTTTGTTTTATAATTATTCCCCAGATAATAAAAGCGCAGACTGTCTCTGCTTTCATCTATAATATCTGTCAGTATTGCCTTTAACTGAACACATTGGGCAGAATCCAGCATACACTCAAAAACTGAATTCTGCACTCTTCTTCCATAGTTAACACATTGTTTTGCAACCTTACGCAGTCTGGTTTTTCCTGCTGCGGTTTCCGTATTTACATCATATGTGATCAAAACCAGCATGAAAATCCCTCACTTCCATAAAAATGGAGGATATTCCTCCAGATCCCCGCGCAAATGACGGGCAAGCAGCATTCCCTGTACAAAGGGAATCAATCCCCACTCCACCTTTTCTTTCAAAAAAGGATGAGTAATTACTTCTTTCTTCTTTTTCTGCCATTCTGTAAGGATCAATTTTCTTGCGGACTCCTTTAAAAGTACTGCCTGATTTTCTTTTTTCTCAAAATCCTTTCCACTGATCATTTTTTTGTTAATCAAAGTGAGTACAAATCTGTCTGCCTGTGCACAACGCAGTTCCTCCATAATATCCAGAGCCAAAGAAATTCGTCCCGGTCTGTCCGTATGCATAAATCCTACATAAGGATCCAGTCCTGTTGATTCCAGCGCTGAAGCAGTGGAATTGGCAAGAAGTGTATACACAAACGACAACAATGCATTTACAGGATCCCGGGGCGGCCGCTTATTTCTTCCCTGAAAAGAAAAATCTTTTTTCTGCTGCAGAATCAACTCATCAAAAACACTAAAATACACGCGTGCAGCTTCTCCCTCTAAACCGCGCAGTCTGTCCTTATTTGTACATATGCGAATTTCAGTCAGAGACACACTTAAAAACTCCGATGCCCTTTTAACACGTTCCTTATCAATCTGCATTCCATGATCCCGGACTGCTCTTTCTAATACCCATCTTGCATTATATACCTTGCCAAGCACGCAGTTTTTTGCAATTAACAGACTCTGTTCCTCATTTTGCGAAACAGCATACTGTGTTTTCCGCAGCAGTACATTTCCTCTGACTTTTCCAGTTACGCGGGCAAGGAAGTTTCCCTGTGGTGTCAGAAAGCACAGGGATACATCCCTTTTCGCACATGCCCCCATAAGAGCCGGACTTGCCCCTCTATAACCAAAGGAAACAATTCCCTCCAGATTATGCAGAGGCAGTCTTCCTAATTCTTTCTCATCTTCCAAAACCACTACATTTTCACCATCCAGAGCAAGATAACTGTCTTGTGACGTAACATACAAAGTATTCTGCAGTTTTTTCATTTTTCTTCCTCCGAAAGCATTTCATTGATATATCCGGAGACACTTCTGCTTTTTCCAAGCTTTGGCATACAGATTTCCTGCAGCGAACAGGCATTGCAGCTCTTGCTCCACTTCACCTTCGGCGTATATCCCCGGGCATAAAGCTGGTGCATCTCATCAAACATTTCCCGAACCTTCTGTCGAAGTTCCTCTGTAAATAAAACGTTTTCTCTTCTTCTGGTCTCCCCGTAGAACAGAGCACCTTCCTCGATTTTTACCGAAAACATTTCTTCCAGACACATTGCCTGAGCAGTCAGCTGCAATCTGTCCACATCCGTGCTTTTTGTTCTTCCCCGTTTATATTCCACCGGATAGATCCGATACAGCCCTCTGTGTCCATAAAGTCTGATACCGTCCTCCACCTTGTGAAATTCCACCACATCACACTCTCCCGATATTCCCATATTTTCAGAAGAAACAGGAAGTGCATGAACTACAAGCATATTCTTTGATTTTTCTTTCAGCTTCGGATCATGTGCTCTTTCATGCATCAGTGCACCTTCTGCTGTCCGTACATTTTCCGCCCACTGCTGTTCAATGTGAATCAGTGCCCACTGCCTTCTGCAAAATGCGAAATGCTGGATTCCGGAAAGCATCAGGAAATCATCCTCTGCATATTTTTTCATATTTTCCGAATCACTTCCACAGAATCAGGGATCTGATCCTCGTGAATGGTAACCGTATAGTCCGAAAATCTTCTTGCAGCCCCAACCCCATCTTTTTTCTTGATTTCCACGGAATCGAACAATTTATAAGCAGGGCAGTTTCCCAATTCTGTACTGTGCTTAAACACAATTAATTCCCTGACCGACATATTTCCTCTTGCTGCAGAGTGATCAATTTCAAACATATTGATGATAGCCTGCCACAGCAACTCCAGATCTTCTTCCGAAAATCCTGTCACTCTTCGAGCCAGATTTGCAGAAATATATCCCTCTGTACGATAAAGGGCATAGGGTACAACAGCCTTTCTGCCCATTTCTGTCTTTTTCTCTGCCGCATCCTTTTCCGTTGTAATCGCAACTCTTGTAATCGCAATTTCCTGACTGATAATCGGATCAATACTCCTTGCAAAACCAAGCTGAACCGGTCCTCTAACCTGTCCACAGTTCAATGCCGCTTTTACAAAGGTAGTCATTACGGCACCAAAGGTACGAATATCAAAGAAATTCCGGCACATAAAATCACGGATTTTAACATCTACATCCGGATCTTTTTTCTTTGCATCCTTGATTCCTTTTTCATCCAGACCAAGATACGCGCATGCTTCACTGTCACTTCGATTCAACGGAATACCTTCTTTTATATAAATCCGATAGCCTGCCTCATCCTCCTTCAGGGTTTCAACATAATTTCTGATCTTACGTTTCAGACAAACATCTGTAACAATTCCATACCCGCTTTCCGGATCAATTCTGGGAAGATTTCCTGCATCCGGATCACCGTTTGGATTTCCGTTTTCCACATCAAACAGGATCATAAATTCATATCTGTTTTTAATCGCCTCACTCATCTTACTTCTCCTCCTTTTTTTCAAACCGTTTCTGCTGCTGATGGTAATATCCCAAAATAAACTGCCCCTGCTGCTCCAAAGACAGCATTTTCGGAACTCCATCTGATGGAATCATCCCCTGCAATCGAGTCAATTCTCTTTCATAATAATATTTTCTTCCCTCCGGCAATTTCCTTATATGACTGTTTTTCAGTTTAAATAATACTGGAAAAATCAACGCCGGTGTTGCACAGGCGGAATTAAAATATCGATCCTTGATGGTAGCGTTGATAGCATTGCTTGCTTCCTCCTGAATTGCCTCCAGCACGGAAAATTCTCTTCCGAGCACATATGCAATATCCCTGCACTCCTCATTTAGCTCCACGAAATCCTCTCCTTTCATATTCAGTTCCTGACGGTTTCTCAACAAATATGCCTTAATGATTGCCGCCCTTCCCCTTGTGATTTTATAAGAATGGGCATCTTTATCATCCTGCTCTGCCCGGATTCTCGATAAAACTGCCGAGTACAGACTCTCCGGATATCGTCCTCCTGAAAGAACTGCCTCAAATGTCCTTCCAGCCATTCCGGCATGCGGTTTTTTATCTTTCATTTTCTGATTGATCGTTTCCTGAAGCATCCTCCAGATCCCCAGATATTCCATGCCATCAGTTGCCCTGCGGACGACTTCCATTCTGTCATAATGTTCTTTTATATGTCTTAAAATTGCTCCAAGGCTGTCTGTATAGAAAAATCTGACAGAAAGCCTCGCTGCATTCGGAGACAGACCCAGAATATAAAACTTTTGTTCCAGATTGATATTTTCCTCCACCTCGGAAACCTCAACCATTCTTCCCTTTTCCAGATCTTCAAACACACCCTTTACCAGCTCCTGATTATCTATCGTCGGCTCGCTGGCTGCCAAAAACAAATCCTGACAGACCGGTTTTGCATCCTCCGCCCAATAAACAACCGTTGTATCTCCAATCTGTTTCACATATTTTTTCTGGGAAAGAAGATAATTCAATGCTGTTGTATATGCAAATACCGCATAATTTCCAACAGGCGCATTGTTGCTCTGAGTTTTTTCAAAGGACTCAAAGGCCGGAGCATTAAAAGAAACCAGCGCAGCCCCGCTGGACTGTGCCCCCGGTACCCCTTTAATCGGATTATGAATCCGGGCAATCCTGGTCTTTTTCCCGGTGACCAGGCAGATTCCTTCCTCTCCCTCCTCTTCCTCCATATAGATCTGTTCCCACCGATGTTTGACATCCGGATCTTCATGAACATATTTTTCATCCACATAAAAAACTATGTTTCCTCCGGCAGTCAGCTCCTCCCATTTTTCATTTATTTCCTGATTTTCTCTTGCTTTTTCAGGATCCCACACTTCAAAAAATGCCCGAACTGCTGATGCTCTGCCTCCAGAAAGTCCTTCCAGTATTTCCAGATGTTTCTTTTTCGCAGCCATAAAGCATTCCAGGTTCCTTTTCCCTGCCCCGTTGGCATCCACTCCAAGCATATATTTGGAATTATCACAGAGAAAGTTTGCCTTGATACCAGAAGAACGGGCTGTCAGTTCCGGTATAATCAGCTTTTGCGGAACTTCAACTGTCTTCTTTCCCCTCTTCTCCGTTTCTTTCAGCGGAATAATCCCTGCAATACTTCCATCTGAACGCAGATTCAATGCAAATGACACTTTTGCGCTGCACCATCCCGGGCGGGAAACCACACCTTTCTCTGCCAGCTGTTCATAATACCCTGTCAATGACTGCAAAATCATCGAATCACCTCGCAATCTGCCACATCAATCACACCGCGCCGCATCACTGCCCGGAAGAACATCGGTTCTATCACGCCATCTTTCTGATAATCCATATCATACAGCATAAATCCCAGATCCCGTTCCGCTTCCTCCTCGTATGCGGTTTTTCCCTCATTCTCCTCAAAGAGCTCAAAATTCGCCGGGAATTCCCTTGTTCCAAAATAAGGCATCTGGAAACACTCTCCCCGCTTAAGCCTGCGCCTTATAATATCCTTAAACTTGCCCGGATTATCTGTCTTATTTGCATTTTCTGTCATTTCAAAATGTGCTTCTATCACATATTCCACATCTTTCAAAAGAAGAGAAGCTCTCTGCACAATTTCTTCTTTTGCGGAAAGAGAAAGTTCCTTTTTTCCGCCGTTCATCACATTTAAAATGTTTCCTCCGGAAATCTTGCTTTTTATCTCATTGCGCCTGATATTTGTAAACGTGATTGGACGACATACATAAATTTTATCAATCTTCCATCTAAGGCCCGGGTGCCAATAAACGGATTCCAGAATTCCCCGCGCCGCAGACGGTGTTATCACGTCATAGCTGCAGCGCTCTACCTTCATTTCCGGTCTGGAAAACAACGCATACTCTCCCCAGACTCTCACTCTGATGCCATATCCCATGTCACATCCTCCTTTCAAAAAAACACGGCTTCCCCAAAATCCACATCCATCCTCATCCCCCTGTCTTCCGTATATTGTTCATGATCGCGCAAAACTGCTATTTCTGAATCCAAAATGTTTAAATAGCCTGCCGCCTCCAGTTTTTCAAAATCTTTTTCATAAATCTGAATACTGTAATGGCCAGTTTCCCTTAACAGTTTTCTTGACCGCTCTCCGACAAGCAATCGCTTCTCCAATTCAGCCGCCCTGGCTTCCTTTCCAATCAAAATCGTCTTTGTCCTGTCTTCGATCAGTTTAAAATCCCTGGCTACCGAAGCAAACGGATAATCTGCCCGAAGTGCTCCGCTTTCAAATCGCTCTATCATATTCTTTTCATCCAGCCTTCCATCCTTTAAATAATGAAGCTGCCTGAAATAACTCTCAATCGACTGCAGGGAAGAAATATCCTCGAACTGCTCTGATACTATTTTTGCTGTCTCTGCTGGAAGTCTCTGTTCCGCAGGAAGCTTCATTGGTTCGATTATCTCAAAAACATAGGTTTTGCTTTCCTCCAGACTGCGTTTCCCTTCCCGGTTGCACCGTCCCGCCGCCTGCACCACAGAATCCACTCCTGCCAGTTCACGATATACGGTTTCAAAATCAAGATCCACCCCAGCTTCCACCAGGCTCGTAGCAACAACAATACACCTCTTTCCTTTTCCCAGACGTTCTCGGATATTGGCAAGTACTCTTTTTCGATGCTCTGGATACATATAAGTCGAAAGATGAAAAATTCCATCCCCTTTCAGTCCGTCATAAATTTTCTGTACCCGTTTCCTGTTATTCAGGATACAGAGCGCCCTCTCTTCTCGTCCAAGCCGTTCCAACAGCTCTGATTCAGCAATTTTCCCCAAAGCTTCCACGCTCGTTCTTTTAAAAAATTCAAACTGCTCCTCCACATCTGGACATAGTTCCTGAATCTGAATATTCTCAGGGAAAAACCCCTGCAGACATGGCTGCGTCGCTGTACAAAGAACCAGCGTACTGCCATAATTAACTGCCAGTTCTGCCATCGCCCTGACACATGGTTTTAAATAAGCTGATGGAATCATTTGCGCTTCATCAAAGATAATAACACTGTTGGCGAAATTATGAAGCTTTCTGCATTTTGATGATTTGTTGGAAAATAATGATTCAAAAAATTCTGCATTTGTAGTGACAACCACAGGCTTATCAAAATTCTCCGCCGCAAGCTGCATTGGCTTAAATTCCTCCCGGTCATCATATTCCACGTTGGAATGACACTCCAAAACTGCATCTCCACCTAAAATATTCCGAAAAACCTCAGCATTCTGTTCTATAATACTCATATACGGGATTACATAGATGATTCTCTCCTTCCCATAGGTACAGGCATGCTGCAGCGCGAAAGCAAGAGATGACACGGTTTTTCCTCCTCCCGTCGGAACCGTCAGACTAAATACCCCCGGCATTTCTTTTCCCTTCCGGATACACGCTGACAGAATCTCCGTCCTTCTGCCATTTACCGTTGTCCGATCAGTATTTTTCATCCAGCTTCCCACATATGTCATAAGCTTTTCCAAATGCTTCTCCGAAACAGTTTCCGGCTCCCGCTTTGTATTCCCGTCTTTCATAAACTGCTCTGTGTCAAGAAAATCAGCATCCACCAAACAGGAATAAACCATTCTTACAAAAAAGGAGACTGTAAATCCTCCTTTGCCAATCATGCTGACCAAAGGCCTCTGAATCTCCGGAATCTCGATTTCCTTCCGGTAATCTCCGTACTCTGGAACATTCTTTTTCAACCTTTCCTTTAAACTTGCCGTTCCTTTTCCGTCCGCTTTTTCCTCACCATTGGGCAAACCGGCATGGTGCCCTGCTGCACAGTATGCCGCCAGCGCATGAAATCCCTTTTTCCCGTACAGCTCCTTCGCCCCCGCCGTAGAATGATCAACAGGGGGACCTCCTTTCAATCGCTGCTGAAACTCCCGGGAATATTTTCCTGTATCATGAACCATTCCACAGCAGTACCCCCAGGATTCCGCCTGAAAGCGCCCTGCAAATTTCCCTGCCAGCTCTGCAACATTCCGGGAATGCTCCAGCACAGTCTGTTCCCTCTCCCCATCTTCACTGACATGCGCAAGATACTTCATAAGCTCCCCCCTTATTAGTTTTACAGCCTGAATTCCTATATGCTTTTCATTGTACTTTTAATATATCACTCTTCACTTTATGAGTCAATAATTATTTTTAATTTAAATGAAATATAACTACGAATTGTTTTCCTAACAAGTTTCTATATCCAGGGATTCCATATCTGAATACAGAAACAGAACCTATTGACAAATGCCCATATGCCAAGTAAACTATGCTCGTCAGAGGTAACTCTGTGGATTGAAATATTTATATTAACAATGTAGCAAAAGGGGGCTGTGAAAAAACTCGATTGAGTTTTTTCACAGCCCCTTTTTGCTAATAAATTAAAGATACAAAAACCCCTATTTTATACATCACGTCGAAAAATAAATCAAGTTATGGGCGCCGGATTAAAAATACACATATCATTGTGGAAGCCATATTGATCACTGTACGGTTCTTTCAGCCCGCTGGCCACATCCAGGATCATATCGAAAATCTCCTGACCCACATCTGCAATAGTCTTCTCTCCTGTTGCCACATCCCCGGCAGAAATATCAATTAAATCAAACCAGTGATTCTTCATCTCATTCCGGCTGCAGACCTTAATAACCGGACAGATATCAAGGCCGTAGGGTGTTCCCCGTCCTGTCATAAACACCTGCAAACCAATGCCGCTGGCCACCTGGCTGGGGCCGCATACAATATCGCTGGCCGGGGTTGCCGCATAAATCAGACCGTGTTTTGTCGGCTTTTCCGCCGGAGACAGTACCTCCACAATCTGACTGGTTCCGCTTTTGGCGATACTTCCCATTGCCTTTTCTACAATATTGGCCAGTCCGCCCTTCTTATTTCCCGGTGTGGGGTTTGCATCACGATCCACTCCGCCCTGCTCCAAATAATCATCATACCATTTCATCTCTTCTGCCAGACGATCTCTGGTATAAGCATCCGGGCACCGGGCTGCCAGCATATGTACGCCGTCGCGGACCTCCGTCACTTCACTGAACATAACTGTCGCACCGCCCCGCACCAGCATATCTGCTGCATAGCCCGCGCTGGGATTGGCTGAAATACCGGAAAAAGCATCGCTTCCGCCGCACTGCATGCCAATCAGAAGATCCTTTAACGGAAGCTCCTCTCTGGTTCTCTGATTCAGTCTCTGAAGCTTCTTTTCTGCCATTTCCAGAATCGCATTCATCATGGCATCATGTCCGGCATAATCCTGCAAAGTCAATACATTTTCCGGAGTAATATCCTCCGGCGGAAGAACCCGGTCGTAGGTCAGCTTCTCACAGCCCAGTCCGACCACCATAATCTCTCCGCCAAAATTCGGATGACGAATCACATTGGTAATGGCACGAATCGGGATGCAGGCCAGAGGCGCATTAATGGCAACTCCGCAGCCGTAGGGATGAGTTACTGCAACTACTCCATCCACATTGGGATATTTGGGAAGCAGCTCCTTTTTAATCCGCTCCACAGCCACCTTCAGTACCCCTGCGGCGCACTGTACGGTCGTCACGATTCCCAGCAGATTTCTGGTTCCTGCCGGTCCCTCTGCGTTCCTGTAACCCATCCAGGTTGTTCTGGAGGGCACAGGAAGATCCTCCATTTTTACCAGATTGCTTCCGTATTCCATATGATCCAGTGACGGGCTTTCCGGCAGCTTAAGCATATGCTCATTGATCCAGTCTCCCCGTTTAATATCATGAAGGGCATAACCCAGAACAACTCCATAACGAATAATTTTCCCTCCTGCCGGGATATCGCACAGAGCAATTTTATGGGCCTGAGGAATATCCTGGTTCACAGTCAGTCCCTCCATAATTTCCGTTCCTGCCTTCAGCTCTTCAACAGCAACTGCCACATTATCCTGTTCTTTAATTTTTACATACAAGCGTGCCATTACGCACCTCCTTATTATCGAACCAGACACGGTTTCTTCGGATCAAATTTCCATCCCGGAATCAGATACTGCATGCCAATTGAGTCATCACGTCCGCCGAGACAATGATCCAAATACAACTGATGTGCTTTCAGAATCTGATCCATATCGGCCTCAATACCCAGCCCCGGTTTCTTCGGTACTGCTACACATCCATCCACAATCTGAAGAGGTTCTTTGGTCAGTCTTTCCAGACCTTCCTGCCAGATCCAATGAGTATCCAGAGCATTATATTCGCCCGGAACAGCGGCTCCCACCTGCGTAAACATAGCCAGCGAAATATCAAAATGATTATTGGAATGGCTGCCCCAGGTGTATCCGAAATCATGGCACATCTGCGCTACTCGAACAGAGCCGCTCATAGTCCAGAAATGTGGATCTGCCAGAATAATATCGACTGCCTGAGACTCCAGAGAATGTCCCACCTCTCTCCAGTCTGTAGCAATCATATTGGTTGCTGTCGGGAAACCGGTACGCCGGCGGAACTCACTCATAATTTCACGGCCAGAATAAACACCTTCTGCTCCACATGGATCCTCGCAATATGTCAGAATGCCTTTCATTCCCTTTACATATTCAACAGCCTCCTCCAGCAGCCATCCGCCGTTCGGATCCAGGTCGATCCTGGCATCCGGAAATTCCTTCTTTAAGGCGCGAATGACATCCATTTCTTCATTTCCAGGCAAAACGCCACCCTTTAATTTGAAGTCCTGGAAACCATATTTTTCATGAGTCGCTTTTGCAAATGCTACAATTTTATCAGCTGTCAGAGCTTCCTCATGACGAAGACGATACCAGTCACAATCAGAATCCAGTTCATGTTCATAAGGCAGATCCGTCTTATTGGGATCCCCTACGAAAAACAGATAGCCAAGCATACGAACCTTATCTCTCTGCTGGCCGTCTCCCAGCAGTTCACATACCGGAACCCCAAGATATTTTCCCAGCAGATCCAGACACGGAGCTTCAATAGCAGTCAGCACATGAACACCTGTACGCAGATCAAAGGTCTGATTTCCGCGGACATCTACCTCGCCTTTAGAATCCAAATGCGCTTTTACCTTTAACAGAGTACTCTTGTACTCAGAAATTCTGGTTCCCTCCACAATCGGAATACATTCTTCCAGTGCCGCAGTAATTTTCTTTCCTCCGGGAACTTCTCCAACACCGGTTTCTCCATTATCTCCATGTAAAATCACAATATTTCTGGTAAAATAAGGCGCATGAGCACCACTTAAATTCAATTCCATGCAATCCCTTCCTGCTACCGGATAAACCTCCATCTTTGTAATTACAGGTACTGCCATGATAAAATCCTCCTTTTGCGTTACATTTAACTTTGTTATTTCTCCAGATTCACTTTGATTGATTCATCTGTGTTCATTATAGCAAGAGAAAAATATAAAGTAAAATTAATAGTTTTTCTTCTTCTCTTAATTTTTTTGTTCAATAATTCTTCTCATTCCAACCTGCCTCTGATATAATATTTCTGGATAAATCATTCAGAAAGGACTGAAATTATGAACGAAAAACTAAATAAAATACGTCAGGAAAAAAGAACTGCCCAAATTATGGTTGCCGTCTGCGCCGCCGGACTGGCAGTCAGCCTGATTCTTACTCTAAGACGCTCCCCCTTTGCTTTTGTATTTTACGGACTGATTCTTCTTTTTTATCTTTTTGTTTTCCGAAATCAGTCAAAACGTTATCAGCAGGCAGTCAAAAACGCTACCCTGGAAGAATGCCTGAGACCCTTCCTTAAAAATATCTCTTATCAGGAAAAAGACGGACTGGATCCGAAGGCCATTTTAAACGCAGGTTTC
>ERZ1673739.3082-NODE-3082-length-12040-cov-222.939591_pt1 | contig 12040 bp, 13 predicted proteins | sample MGYA00580210_ERZ1673739 | MGnify/ENA primary metagenome ERZ1673739 (study PRJEB41218, sample SAMN15661749) | gut metagenome | host: Homo sapiens | place: Canada: London | collected 2015-08-20/2019-03-30 | study: EMG produced TPA metagenomics assembly of...
CCTGCCACACCTTACGCTTGTAAGAGGGCAGGTCGGAAATGTATTCACAGCCGACGTTTACCTGCATATCCTTAAAAATATCGTTCATTTCATCACTCCAATCTGAAATTTTGGTAAGAAAAAAGCAGTCAATCCTAAGACTAACTGCTTTGTGTGTAGGGATATAAAATTGTTTTTAATCTTGAATAGGTATCCAAATTTCAATAACTGAATTATCTCTATTCCAATGGAAACGGTAATCATATTTTTCAAAGTGCAGGATAATATTTTTTATAGGGGTATATGGTGTATTAGGAATAATTTCCTGATAAATTTTTCCATAAGTTTCATATATTTTTTCCATAGCACCGATATGCTCCATGACCAAATATTTATAAGACGGTATTTCTTTATACAGAAAGTTGTCTGGAATAATAGTTCGCTTTGGTATAGAACAGAAATAATAAAGTTTTCCATTTCTCCGTTCCATAAAAGCATATTTTACCCAATTTCCCGATTGTGAAAGATATGATTTCTTCAAATTACTGTTAAACTTTCTCCAAAACTGCGTACTAATCTGAATATTCCTTTTTTGGTAATTCGTAAGCTCTACTTCCTGCCCAATAACTGAAAATGCGTCTAATTCTCTTATAGAATAATTCATCATTTTACTTTGTGAGCAGTGATAATGGTATAACTGTACGCATTTATTGTAATGATACAATTATCAATCGTTATGTACCAGTTTTTCCCTTTTCTTATAATTTCTGCATTAGAAAGACTGATTTTTTCTTTGCACCACTCAATCACGTTTTCTACATTCAAAGATAAGTTCTTTTTAATTCTAATAACGCCAAGTTCAGTTGTATGAAGTCTATCCAAGTTTTCCAGTAATTCATTTGCCATATTTTGACACCTCATTTTTCAACAGATTTATTTGTATATTTCATATCCACATTATACCATTCTCATATCAGCACCACAATAAAATTTTACGCACCGATAATCTTATTGAACAGCTCTAACAGTACATCTTTCACACCGCCAGCATTGAATACCAAGCCGACAGCAATCAAGGCAACTACCAAGAAACCGATAAGTTTTGAAAACTCACGCTTGAACCCTAAGTAGATACCGATAACCACAATCGACATAAGCACTAAGCTCTGTGCGTTGCTTAAAAACCATTGATACAAATTTTGCCCGAAATTCATGTTATTTGTCCTCACTTTCTCTTAATTGTTTCATTTTATAGTCGGCTTCCTTACCGACACTTAACATACACATCAAGACTACGCCGATACCCATTCCAAGTAATATCAGCAGTAAATCTTTTACTAATTCCCACACTTTTTATCACTCCTAACTTTCCACCAAATCTTTTGCAGGGGTCGTCTGCTGTTTGATTATCATTTCATGCTTTTCTGTGAGCTTTGCCTGCTGTTCGATTGTTTCCATGTAGTCTGTACCGTTTCCCTTATCAATCTTTTTCAGCATTTTCAAGGTCGGTGCTACCTGCCGTTGTACCCACCGCAATGTACGGTCTAAGGTGTAAGGCTCTGGCTTTGTCGTCAGCTTCAAGCTCTGTCTGTTATCGCCGATAAACCAAGCCCAGCGGTCATTGAGTTTCCAGTCATTTTTTCGCTTGTCTGGTTCTTCATCAACAAACCGCACATACTGATTGATGATAGAAAAGGCGGTCTGCTCTGCGTCATAATACGTCAGCAAATCCCGTACTGCATAATAGGCACGTTCATTTCTAAGCCGTATCTCAAAACGGTTGATAATGTCGGCTTCTTCCAGCGGTGTCCCTAACTTGACGTACTGCTCATAGTCCTTTTCATAGATACAGAAATACACATCTGATTTCAGCGAACCAAGATAAAGGGTACGTCCCATATATTCTCTGTCGTCCTCTCTGTGCTTGATAAGCTCGCCCGACTGGTAAAACTTATAACTTCTGGACTTTCCGATATATTCCCGTTTCCTGCATTTTTCCGCAAGCTCTGGAATATCCAAAATGCCCGTATGGTCGTTGATAGCAAGGTCGATACGCTTCATCACGCCACCGTCTATGAGTGCGTCCATGAGAAAGTCATACCAACTTCTTTGTTGTGCCAGCAGGTAACTTTCAAACTGTCGGCAACCACGCCCCTTTAACTCTAAAAGGACACCTTTTTCTTCGTCAGCCGACGTATAGATAAAGATGTCCCCTAAAGAATAATGCTCCGTATAACTGTAATGTCCGTAATCTTCATGGAGCATATAATTGATATTCAGTTTTAATATATCTTTGATGATGTGCTGTATATCCAGCGTGGGAAAACGAATTTTCACATAATCAAACAGCATGGTAAGCGGTGCTTCTGGATTGAACCTTGCCAGTTCTTTATGCAGAGTTTCCAGAAGTTCCTTTGACGGCTTCATTTTTCCGCTTTCTATCTTGTTGAGATATTCCCTTGTGATACCAGAAGCCACCGCCAGCCTGCCTTGTGAGATACCGTAAGCAATCCGTTTCTCCCGTAATTCTTTTATCCATTGTTCTTCATTCAGAACCATACCCCCAATCTGTAAAGTGTGAAGTTTTTTAAGGCGACTTCACAGCCGATTTTTGCTAGAAAACCATGCCAGAAGCCTTATGTTTCCTATGTTTTTTGTCTATTGTCTATTTGCAAACGTACCCCTCTGTTAGATACCGAGGGGTTTTACCTGCTGGCGTGGCTTACGCCACACCAGCAACGGCTAGTCCGTGCCGTCGCCTTTCGCTTCGCACGTCGCCGTCCCGTCCTGCCTTGCTGTATGAATTTACATAACGGTATTCATACCAAGATACAGTACAACACAGTCTATTTCTTCATCCCTGCATACTTCTAAGGCTTCACTATCAAATTCAAACTCATGTTGTGTATGCAGAAACAAGGCTTTATCCATGACAATAAAGTTGTAGCAAAATGTAACATTCAAAAATGACATTTCCTCGTCCAGAGGAATAGAAAAGAACAGCGGTAATTCCTGCTGTCTGTTTTCCGTTTCTTCTAAAATTCCTCTCATTCTTTCATGGAAACGCTCAAAAGGGTATTCGTCCCATTTTTCAAAGTCGCTATTTGCTGTAAAATCTAAATCAGCATAAAATTTATCAATGTTTAAGCAAATACCGATTGTACTTGTTTCTGTCGTTTCATTCATTAGTTGCATTTGTAAATAACCCATAATTATTCTTTCACTCCTTTTCTTGTTGTTCTGGCATAACTTGTCTTTCTTGTGCAAGTCTGCCGATAGTCTGCAAAAAATCATGTCCTTTCGGGACTAAAGGCGTGTAAAACTCACTTATGACGCTTGTTCCCACATCACAGTAGCCACGCCCTTTGATACGCTTCTGGAAAAACTGCTTTTTCACATCTGAGTAGGGTAAGCACCCGACGCCTTACCATATTTCTATGGTAGGTTTTCAAGCACTCCCCTCCAAACCGTACGTACACCTCTCGATGTATACGGCTTTCCACCTATTCAATCTAGCTTTCCTGTATGTAACTTAACATGACACTGTTGACAGAGAACCATAGTTTTCCTACGTCGTGCAATCATAACCTGTTCCCATTTGGCTTTACCTTTCAGATTTTTAATCTTGTTAATGTGGTGAACCTCCATGTTTTCATGTTCTGCACCACACCATTCACACCGATTTGCTTTGAGACGTTGCGTTAGCTCTGTCCTGCACTTATACATGCCGATTTGTGGTAGTCTATCAATATTCCGCAAATACGGTAGGGGTTTCTTACGGGTAAAAACCTCATTGTAGAGAGTTCTGTATTGCTTTCCTGCCTTAGTTACATATTCCACCGTAAATTTGCCGTTTTTATCGTATTTGCAGAGGATCTTGCGCAAAGTTGACCTATATTTAAGTGCGAACGTTTTATACATACTAAATTTCATTACGTACATAAACTTATTGAATACATTTGTGTTATAGGACAGGGCATAGTAATTGTACAATCCCCTTATTTCTGCATTGTAAATACTCAGTATCTCCAAATCACTCAGAAACTCAAGACCTACTCGTGGCGTAGGAATCCATACTCCATTTTTCTGTACTTTTAACACACCTAGTGATTTCAGTTTGTTTATCCATGCTTCTTTGGGCGTATAAAGTTTACAATTATATGAGTAGTATCTTTTCTTTACTCCATTGCGGTCTTTACGGACTGACTGGTTTCTTGTGACTATAATGTCATATCCCAAAAATCTGGCAAATTTACTGGTATGGGTTATTAACGTCTTATCCTTTGACAGTTCTATTTTTAGTTTTGCCATCAAAAACGTTTCAATGTCATTTTTTACCTGTTGTGCATCTGATTTTGATCCAATAATTCCAATAATGAAATCATCGGCGTACCTCACGTAATTTAATCTTTTATACCCTGTATCAAAAGGTTCTGAATAGGGTAGAGAAATTAGCTGTTTGCTCATTTCCTTGAGTTTCGCTATCAAATCTCTCTTTTCTTCGGAATCAGTGTCAATGGTTTGGATTTTCTTCCTTAACCAGTACATTCTGCTTTCAAGCCGTTTGTATTCTGAATTCTTTTTCCTTTTTGCTCCGGAGTTGAATTCCTGTTTATATTTATCCATATAGGAATCCAGTTCATGAAGATAGATATTTGATAGGATTGGCGAAATGATTCCTCCTTGTGGAGTTCCACTGTATGTCTTGTGAAATTTCCATTCTTCTACATATCCAGCTCTTAAGAATTTCCAGATAAGACGGATAAATTTTTCATCATTTACCCTTTTTCTCAACAGATTTATTAGTATGTGATGGTCTATATTGTCAAAGAATGAGTTGATGTCTCCCTCAATAAACCATTTACTACCTGTAAACCTTTTTGATATTTCAGAAAGTGCTGTATGACAGCTACGATTAGGTCTAAACCCATGTGAGGTAGGTTTAAATGTTCTTTCATAAATAGCTTCCAACATCATACGAATGACTTCTTGCACAAGTTTATCTTCAAAGGACGGAATACCAAGTGGACGTTGTTTTCCGTTCTTTTTCGGTATATAGATTCTTCTGACAGGATGTGGCTGGTATGATTCGCTTTTCAGCCGTTCTATTAACTTATTTACACGTTTCAGATTAAATCCGTCTATTGTATCTTTGCTTGTGCCTTGTGTCAGATTTCCGCTGTTAGGAGCTAATTTACTATATGCCAACAAGTAGAATTCTGGGTTGTACAGATTTCGATAAATCCTTTCAAACTTGTAATCGAATTTCTCTGCACATTTTGCTAGATTGTTCAAAATAATTTCTGGATTTCTCATAAAGCCTCACGCTCCTTCCTTTTTTATATTGAACTAAATAAGCTGGTTCCCTTCGCCATGTACTGGGCTTTCCCCAGCTCCGACTACTACGGAACCTCCGTTGCCTTATCAGATATTCAGTGCCATCTTTCTTGACGTTACTCTTGAAATTTATTCCTGCAAAGCAGGACTGCACATAGCTTTACAGCATTCTGACTTAGGCAATCCCCGTTTAGTACATGTAATGACTGACTGTGTAAAATATCGGATGTGTGTTTCATCTGTATTCCATTTATATAATGGTCGAAAAGATGGAGATACGCATAAAACAGACTTCGGTTCTACCTGTTTTATCCACCTTTATATGACGTAAGTAACTATCGTTCCGTCATAGAGATGCTTGACCCCGACAGACTATCATTCAAGCAGTATAGCTTTCATCCTTGTTTTTACATTTTAACTTGCCGATTCAGTAGTAGACTGATAGTTAGTCTAACTTTTGGCTTTACCAACATGCTATACTCCCTGTTTGGTTTCCCTCTCAGATAAGTTGGTTGTTAATAGGGTGAAACTTCGTATCTAAAACCCTAGTGTGTTGTCATCACACATTCATTACATGCCCCGACGGGCGCACGCCGAACAGCATACCGTAACCTAATTCGCTGATACGCCCCAATCCCACACGGAAATTGAAGTTATCTCTGATACCGTCCGAGAAATACTTTGCGTCTGGACGCTGGCAGGCAACGATAAGGAAATAACCTGCTTGTCGTCCTAACATGACGATTTTCTTTAACTGGCTAAGTAAGCTCACACTTTCTTTTGTCCCCAGCATTTCAAAAAACGCCACATATTCATCAAAGATAAGAAAGCAGGGTGGAAGTCCCAGATAGGCGTAGTTTTCGCCCGTCTTATAGTTCGGGTGTTGCTTCATTTCCTCACTTCGCCGTACCATGCCCTCATAAAAGGCATTGACGCAATCAATCATTTCTTCTTTGGTGTGATACACATTTCCCATAACTGTTCCCAAGTCTGCTAAGTCTGCATTTTTCGGGTCTAAGATGTAAAGAACAGCGTTGGTATGCAGTAAGGCTTCAATAAGCGTCAGCAGAAAATAAGTTTTACCGCCACCAGTCCCACCAGCAATCAGAGCGTGAGGGAGTGCGTCATATTCCCAGACAAGATTTTTCATCAATCTAAGACAGCCGTTTTCTGCCCGTACTTCATCAATGGTAATGCGATTCGCTATCATATCATAAAGCAGGGTATATTCGATATAGCCGTCATGTAAGGTCTTGTCGGTCAGCTCGCAATACAAGCCACTTTCCAATTTATCCTCTAACCGTAAAAGCTGGTCTTGATATTTTCCCAGCGTGATTTCACAGCGGATATGAAGCAGTCCTTTTTCCATTTGATAATAAATCTTTGGAAACCAGACGATTTTTTCCCTTGATCTGCTTTGCAGGTCAGTAAAAAAACCGCTGTCTTGTACGGTATCGGCTTCATACCACTTATTTTCCAGTATCATTCTTGCCAGCTTTTGACGGTGCAGGAGCTTCTTGAAACTGTCGTAACAGAAGCGGTAATACAGAAAAGCGACCAATGCACAAACACCAGTCGCTATCAGTATGGTTATGAAGTTGTAAGGGGAAAGCGTCAAGCCGTTTTCTAACAAGCTGAAATGTTCCCAGTCGGTACGCATGAGCTGTTTGATGTTCAGTAGCAGAAGAACCGCCATGAATACAAACAGAAGCGTCCCTATGGAAAAGTGGTAGACAAGGTGCTTGTCGCTGGCTCTGATACGGTGTCCTTTGTTCCAAATCTTACGCATAAATCAATCACTCCTTTCTGGGTATGAAAAAGCGGTCAATCTTAAAAGACTAACCGCTTAATACTAAATTGCACTTATATCAATTTCAATAGATTTTCCCCATATATCTTTAGATATAATTCGCAATGTACCATTGATAAATATAAATTCACTATCCAAGTTTGTGTATCTAGGTTTTAAATCTCTTGCAAATTCTTCATCTCCAATAATATCTACAAAAGAGTAGTTAGTTTCAATCTTAGGAATAACCTTAAATGTTTTACTACATACTGGATTTGCATAAGTGGAAAATAGAACTCTGGCTTCATGCATAAAAGCATTAGTATCTCTAAAATCCATATAATCTCTTAATGCAGATTGAGAAGCAGAAAATTTTTCAAATTCTTCGTTTGTCATATTATCAATCCTTTCTCAAAAGTTGTTATATTCCATATTATAACATTCAAGAATAGTTACGACAATGACAAGAGAATTTCATTATTTATTTTTCGGCTGTCCCTGCGGTGTATGGTTCTGTGGGTTGCCTTTGTTCTTCAAAACAATACCTTCTGCCTTTACATACCAGTCCACATCAGCACCACCAAACGTCTTTCTTGATACCGTATCGGCTACGGGATTGACAAGTTCCACAACTGCATTGTACGGAAATTCCCTTAACGGTACTTCTGGCGGTACAGACACGGGGATAATTCCACCATGCAGACTGCACTTCAAATCATAGATACGCTTTTTAAGCTGGGTACTCGGTGTCCCGTCCTCATTCTGCAAGAACACATCACGCACCGCTGTAAATTTTAATTCTCCAAATGTTTTCTCTTTGTCAATAACAAACCCGTTTGATAATCTCATAAATTCTTCACTCCTTTACTTTTCTTCAACTGCTACAATATCATCAGCAACTAACACATAATCGGTATGTCCCATATCCCCGATTGCGTAACCTCTGCCGTATAACTTCGGATTGACAAGTTTTACTTTCTGCTCATACTTGAAATGCTTTTCGCCAGCCTGCACGGGAATTTCCACGACAACATTTTCGCCTTTCTGCACATCTGAATAAAGGTTATAGCTTCGTCTGGCTAAGACCCTGCGATTATTTTTATCTCTTTCAAAGACTGGCTCGCTTTCGCCTGCAAATTCAAGAGTTCCAAAAGACTGTGCCATATCTGGCACGACATATTTCATTTCCATAGTGTTTTACCTCGTTTCTTTCTATATTTGATAAATTTTTTTGATTGTATTTCTTATTCTGGCGGTTTGGGAAGTACCAGCAATCCCCCAGATAGTAAAGGGTAAAATCAATGCTTACGCACCCTTGACTATCCGTGTTCTTGCAGGTTGTAGGCAGACAAGCCAGAATAAGCAAAAATCTGCCGTTTGACAGCTTCGGCGGAGAGCGTGATTTTTCTTTCCTCATACCGTTACCGCCTTATGATTTCTTCATTTTACGGCGTTTGTAAAGATATGTTCCAGCCAGTCCACCAGCAGACGCAAGCAACATCACGATAAATGCCATTACATTTGTACTGTCGCCCGTTTTGGGACTGTCGCTAGGTCTGTTAGGCTTTTCCGGTGTCGGTGGTGTTTCGGGTTTCTCTGGTTCTTCTGGCTTTTCCTTAAAGGTAATCGTCTGTCCCTTATCCTCAATATCCTTATGCTCGGTAACTTTCTTCGGCTCGTCTGGATTGCTTAAATCGTACAATTCTTCAAAAGTTACAAGCTGTTTGCCGTCAAGAGAAGTAGCGTCAAAGGTAAAGGCAACTTCCACTTTCATAGTTTCGCTGTCAGCAGTAAACGTATAATCACTTTCCACACGCTTTCCATTGATAAGAAGCTCTGCATTTTCTTCTTTCAACATCTGCCAGCCCACAAGTTTGTACTGTGTACCGACTTCTAAGCCCTCTAAGGTTACGGTATCAATGATTGTTACCTCTTTTCCAGCTTCAAGCTCTTTGTTGCCGTCCTTATCGGTAGCAGTCGTATGAATTTTGATGATACGCTCTGTGATAAGTACCGTCTGCCCGTCGTCCTCAATGTCTTTATGTTCCGCAACTTTTACGGGTTCGTCTGGATTGCTGAAATCATACAATTCTTCAAAGGTAACAAGGTTCTTGCCACCTAAAGCAGACGCATTGAATGTATAGGAAATTTCCACTTTCATTTCTTCATCATCAGCGACAAAGGTATAGGCATTTTCCACACGTTTTCCATCAATCATAAGCTCGGCGTTTTCTTCCTTTAACATCTGCCAGCCTTTGAGCTGATATTTTGTGCCTTTTGTAAGTCCGTCTAATTTGACAGTATCAACGATTGTTACCTCTTTTCCTGCAAGGATAGTCTTTTCGCCGTCCTTGCTGGTCGCTGTGGTATGGATAGAGATTTCTTTTTCGTATTCATCAGTCAGCGTCCCTAAATCAATCACAAGGTTATTTCTTGATACCACGATTTCAAAAGGTGGGATAAGTTCAAAGCCTTTGTTACTATCGCAACGCATTTCTTCAATGATGTAGGTATCATAAGGTAACGCACCCTTGCTGTCGTCTGGTTCAGAAGTTCCAAACCACACACCGTCCTCGCTGGTCTTTCCTGCGTTGGTATTGTGCTTATGAGAAGCCCAGTCAGCAGAAGTGGAGAACTGCCCGTTATCATCAGTTACCACGACATGACTTTCTCCCGTCGTCTTGCTTGTGATCCTAAAGGGAACATCAGCAAGACGCTTGTGTGTGCCTGCACCGATTTTTACACCCTCAATATCTCCACGCTTAATCTGATTATAGATAGAATGGGCTTCGTCGGTTAAGTCCACGATTTTTCCATTTTCTGTGATTGTAAAATCAATCGGTTTTGCACCGTCAGTTAAGTAACCGTTTGGAGCTTCACTTTCAACGATACGGAATTTTCCATACGGTAAAAGGTCAGAATAAGTAGAAGCGACACCCTCAATATCTGTACGAATAGTTTTTACGACTTCATTTTTCTTGTATAGCTTGCCCTCAACCAAAACAGAATTATCATTTAAGGAAATGATGTCAAAGGCAGTATCTTTCAAAGTGGCACTTCCTTGTGGCTTTGTATCGCCCGTTTCTAAATCTCGTTTCTGAATTTTGACACCGCCACGGATAACCTTGTCTGATACGGAAAACTGGTTACTTCCAGATAATACGGCAAGGTCGCCGTCCTCGGTAATCTGTGTTACATATAAGCCCTTAATCTGTTCGGACTTATCGCCAGCCTGCATATATGCACCGTCTAACAAGTAGCCGTTTGGAGCTTTCGTTTCCTCAACGGTTAGCGTTCCAAGTGGAAGAACCGCCTTGCCGTCCTGCATATAGAAGCTGTCGCCAGATACCTTGTAAGCGTCCCCTAATTTTGTGATGTAATGGGTTGTCCCGTCGCTGTCAGTTTCAGCGATTGTCTTTGTAACCCATGTACGAGTTGCTTCGGCAGGGAGATTGTCTTTATTATAGAATCCTGCATAATACTTCCATGTAAATTCCGCACCTGCTAGAGAAGCGTTCCCCTGCGGATTGTCTTTCTGTGTTTCCATATCAATCTTGAAAAGCTCAATCAAAGTGTCCGTTACTTTTGGCGTATCTGATACTTTCAAAGTCGCTGTCTTTCCAGCTTCAACCTTTAAGGAATATACAGTTTTATCCACTTTATATCCTGCTGGTGCGGATAATTCCTTGATATAGACTGTGCCAGCCGTTACCTCTGCAACATCTGTATTTCCGTTTTCATCAGTCGTAAGGGTGGCAAGCTGTTTCGTGCAGTCCTTATCAGCAAAGACACCGTATGTCGCACCAGCGATAGAGTAATTCCCGTTACCGTCTGTAATGCTGGTATTACTGGAAGTCTTTTGCAGTTTCGCATTTCCAACATTGAGTTTCGCCCAGAATTGTCCCAATTCCTGCCCCTCGCCAGAGTAGATATAACCGCCACATTCATAGCGTCCTTTATTCTCTTTGACAAAGGCTTTTGCACCAGAGAAAACTTCGTCCTGCGTAGCCTTTGGTATTTCATCATAAGAAGCTCGCACGTTATCACATTGCCAGCCAAGATGTACGCTCAATCTCTGCCAGACTACAAGCTGTCTTAAAAGGTAAGCGTGATTTTTGCTTATTCCGCTGTGGCTGTCTGTGTACTGTTTTACATATTCGATAGATAAGGCAACGTCGCTTATCTGGTCGGCACTCATACGGGTGCTTGCGTCAGCTCTGGTCTTGTAGCCATTCTTAAAGTCTGTGTTAATGTCGATACAGTAAGCGTCCTCGCCCTCAACGGTCAAATGTCCCTCATTAAAGGTAGAACCAATCGAACCGTCATTCATTACTTTTTCAACGATACCGACACGCTCTTTTGACTCCGTCCAGTATTGCTTACTTTCTGCATGAACGGGTGTAGTCGGTAAAGCAGTAACGACAGTCGCAAGAGCTAAGAAGCCCGTACACAATCGTTTTAACATCTTTTTCATAAATCTAATGCTCCTTTCATTTTGGGTAAAAAAATAGCCGTCCAATAAGAACGGCTGGAAATAGAAAAGGAACGTCATTTTAGGCGTTCCATAGTCTATAAAATATTCAATTTTTTTTACTGATGTGTTACTCATCAAAATCTCAAATCAAGGTTATTTGACACCAATTTTGACACCAAATTTTTGTATATTGACGATTTTTGATGAAATGTGATAAATTCATAAAACCCGTGAAAAGCCTGTAAATAGGCACTTTACGGCACTCTATGAACTAAGACAAAAGCTACGCTGTAATAACAAGGTTTGAGTGCTAATATTTTTAATTTTTTCGTTTATTTTATTTTCAAACAAAAATGAAAGCAGATCTTCTATATGATACCTTAGAAAATCTGCTTTCATTTATATAAAAATTATATATGTCTTTTTGACTATCTTTTTATATCTTCTTAAATGTCCGCAAA
>ERZ1673739.3085-NODE-3085-length-12026-cov-4.869518_pt1 | contig 12026 bp, 9 predicted proteins | sample MGYA00580210_ERZ1673739 | MGnify/ENA primary metagenome ERZ1673739 (study PRJEB41218, sample SAMN15661749) | gut metagenome | host: Homo sapiens | place: Canada: London | collected 2015-08-20/2019-03-30 | study: EMG produced TPA metagenomics assembly of...
CACACAGAGATGGGCGAAAGTGCCATCACAGGCACTTAGTGACGCATTAATCGAAATGTTCAAAGATCAACTCAAACCAGATAGATAAAGACGACAAAAAGCCCTTAGCCATGAGTTTCATACCCACAGCTAAGGGCTTAGTTTATAATATGGATTTATTTGTTGCACAACCGCTTGTCAATCATTCTCTAACCATAAAACCACTGGATTACAAGAATAATGGCTCTTATACAACCGTTATCAATTTGTTATCAAAAGACTTTTGAAAGTACCGCAAACCCGCATAAACACTGGATTTTTACGATACTCCAACTTATTCAAACTCAATCGTAGCCACTGGCTTCGGCGTAATTTCATAGCACACTCTGCTTACGCTTGGAACTTCTGCTGTAATTCGAGCACAAATTCTTTCCAGAATATCGTAATCAATTCTTTCAATGGATGCAGTCATGGCATCAATAGTGTTGACAGCACGAATCACCACCATATATCCCATACTTCTTGCATTATCTCTTACACCAACAGCTTTGAAATCTGGTACTACAGTAAAATACTGCCATACTTTCTTATCCAGACCTGTTTTAGCAAATTCCTCGCGGAGAATCGCATCGGATTCGCGAAGCGCCTCCAAACGGTCACGGGTAATTGCACCAAGACATCTTACACCAAGTCCAGGACCTGGGAATGGCTGACGGTAAACCATTTCTGCCGGAAGGCCAAGTTCAATACCACAAGCACGAACTTCGTCTTTGAAGAGCTGTTTCAGAGGCTCTACCAACTCAAACTGTAAATCTTCCGGAAGACCTCCTACATTGTGATGGGATTTCACGCATTTTGCTGTTTTTGTACCACTTTCAATGATATCTGGATAAATAGTTCCCTGTCCCAAGAAATCAATTCCTTCCAGTTTTCTTGCTTCTTCTTCAAAAACGCGGATAAATTCACCGCCGATAATTTTTCTCTTTTCTTCTGGATCTGCTACATTTTCCAGTTTTCCAAGGAAACGTTCTGTAGCATCTACATAAATAAGGTTTGCATGAAGTTCATCACGGAACACCTTTACAACACTTTCGGACTCATTTTTACGCATTAAACCATGATTTACATGAACACAAACTAACTGCTGTCCAATTGCTTTAATTAACATAGCAGCAACAACAGATGAGTCTACACCACCGGATAAAGCCAGAAGTACCTTTCTGTCTCCAACCTGTTTACGAATAAGCTCTACCTGGTCTGCAATAAAGTTTTTCATGTTCCAGTTTGCTTCTGCTTTACATTCCTGGAAAACAAAAGTTTTTAATGTTTCTGTATCTGGAAGTGTTGGAAGCTGTTTTTCACATTTAGACTGAGGATAATCCACAGAAATCATAGGAATTCCCAAGCTGTACAGCTCCTCTCTTATCTGCACTTCCTCACCATCTACCACACGGTTCTCACCGCCGTTTAAAATAATACCTTTTACGTTATCCAGTTTCTGGAGTTCATCCACTGTAATATCATGTGGATGAATCTCACTGTAAACACCTAATTCACGAATTTCTCTGGCTAATACAGTATTTTCTGTGCTTCCCAGATCCAGAATAACAATCATATCCTGCTTCATTGTCTAATTCTCCTTTTACTTTTTGATATATTTCTTTGAATACTTGATACACTAAATTTAAGTATGCCTTATTATACCCTTAATTTTCCAAAGGTGCAATTTCTTTCTTATATACATAGCGTATAAATAACGCACTCATAAATACTGAGAAAATTTCTGCAATAGGGAATGACCACCATACCAGATGCAGACCTCCTGCCTTTGCAAGTACATAAGCCACCGGCAATAAGACACAGAGCTGACGCACCAGGGATACCCATAAACTCAGTACCCCATGTCCCAGTGCCTGGAACACTGAAGAACACACAATACAAAATCCTGCAAGTACAAAACAGATACTTAGAGTCCGCAAAGCAGGAATTCCGATTTCCTTCATAGTTGCTGAAGCGTTAAAAATTTCCAGTAGTTTCCCTGGAAATGCTTGAAAAATAATCACTCCCACAAGCATAACTCCTACTGCATAACACGCACTATAAATAATGGTTTCTGTAATCCTCTTCTTCTGTCTTGCGCCATAATTATAGGCAACAATAGGAACCATACCATTATTCAGCCCAAACACCGGCATGAAAACAAAACTCTGGAGTTTAAAGTATACACCAAAAACTGCTGTTGCGGTAGATGAAAATGCAATCAAAATCTTATTTAATCCAAAGGTCATAACCGAACCAATGGAAGACATTACAATAGACGGAACGCCTACTGCGTAAATCCCTCTTACAATATGTCCAGATATCTTAAATCCCTTCCATGTAAGATGAATTTCTGTATTCTTTTTCTTGTTCAACACAAACCCAACCATACAGGCAATAATTTGTCCTGTTACTGTAGCAGCTGCTGCACCGGCAACCTCCATACGAGGAAATCCAAATAATCCGAAAATCATAATAGGGTCTAAAATAATATTAATAATAGCACCGAGAGACTGGCTCATCATAGTATACAAAGTTTTTCCTGTTGACTGCAGCAATCTCTCAAAAGTAATCTGTAAAAATAATCCAAAAGAAAAGATACAGCAAATTTGCAGATACTGGGTTCCATATTTTACAATCTGTGGATCTTTTGTTTGCACGCTCATAAACATCCCAGCACCTAAAACACCTAACATAGCAAATGCAAGGTAGCTAAGAATTGCCAAAAATACACCATGATTTGCTGCCTGATTTGCCCGTTCATATTCTCTTTCTCCCAGACTTCTGGATAAAAGTGCATTAATACCGACTCCGGTTCCAACACCCACGGAAATCATTAAATTCTGTACAGGAAACACCAATGACACGGCTGTCAGCGCATTTTCATTGAGCTGTGCCACAAACATACTGTCTACTACATTATAAAGAGCCTGTACCAACATAGAAATCATCATAGGCACAGACATGGATAACAGCAGGCGGTTTACTGGCATAATGCCCATCTTATTTTCTTTTTGACTTACTTGCGTTTCCATATAAAGATGTTTTTCCTCCTTTTCCTATTTTTTCTTCTTTTTCTTGATGCCGTTTCATTCGCCTCTTCTTGGTAAGAAGCTCCTTTCTTTCTCTTATAGAAGCCGCTTCTTCCAAATCTATGAGCTTTAAGGTTTTAATCACATAATATTTTCCTTCATCTGTTTTTTTCATACGGATTTTCCCCTTAAAGTATCCATGTTCAGGGCAAAAAGCCAGACATAGATTAGACTTAGGATTTACTGAGAACCAGCGCACCTTCTTCCTGGCTGTCTCGCCGCAAAGGAAACATTTCGTTCTCGTTACCTCCCTATCCTTCATGGCATCTTCCTTAGATAAAAATTCTCTGGAAATAAACTTAGAGTATCCAGGATAAATCATCTGAATTTCCTGGCTCTTAGACTTTGGATTTTGATAACAGTCAATAGATTCATATTCTTCTATTACTGTTTGAGGCAATTTTCGAAAAATTTCTGCTGTATAATGCGCATCGTTTAATGCTCTGTGAAACTTGCCCTCTTTTCCTTCTTCCAGAAAATCAATGGCATATTCCAAAGATCTCGTTGTCTTTTCACCTTCATACACAAGACCAAACAGTTTCTGAATATCATAATAAAAAATAGGCCCCTTCAAAAGCGACAACAGCTTATAATATTTTAGATTTCTCTGTAACTCTACTAAATCCGAGGAACCCCAGGTGCAAAATTTTACATCTTGCCCACACCATGTTAAAAATTTTTTCACTGCTTTGGGAAAAGGGCAGCCTTGTTTTAAAACTGCTGCATCCAAATCCAGGATTTCTCTGGTGTGAAAATGAAGTTTTTTATACACTGCCGGTTTAATAACTTCCTGAAAAGAATCTACCATATTCTTGTTTTCATCCAGCTTCACAGCACCGATTTCCAGAATTTCAAATGGAAGTCTTCTATTTTCTTGTTCCTTTCCATAAGGGCATTGATTCCATTCTAAGTCAAAAACAATATAATTCATATCAGCACCTTTCTTTCTCAATCCCTTCTTAGACGTAACAATTCTAGCAAAATATTTTTTACAAGTCAATGTACGAAACTTTCTTCTCTCCTTCATACTACATTCTGTATGAAGCCTAATCAAAAAAATGCTTCACTTTATAGCATGTTGCATAAGACTTTTTTCTGATACAATACAGTTAGAAAATTTTAAGAAGGAGGTTTGCAATACCATGATAATTATTGGGGAAAAAATTAACGGTTCTATTCCTTCTGTGGCAGATGCTATTGCAAGACGAGATGCAGACTTTATCAAAAACAGGGCCAAAATGCAGGCTGAGGCAAATGCTTCTTTCATTGACTGCTGTGCTTCTGTTCCCGAAGATATTGAGGTAGAAACCTTAAAATGGATGATTGATTGTATTCAGGAAGTCACGGACCTGCCAATCTCTATTGATAGTCCAAGTGCAGATGTGCTGGCACAGGTATACACTCATTGTAAACGCCCAGGACTTTTTAATTCCGTTTCTGGAGAAGGGGATAAAATTGATAAAATCTTCCCAATTATGGCAAAGGAAGAAAACAAAAAATGGGAAGTCATTGCACTGTTAAGCGATAATACAGGTATTCCAAAAACAGCCCAAGATAGGCTTCGTGTTTTTAAACACATTATGGAAAAGGCAAAAGAATATGGAATCTCTCCAAGCAGAATACATATTGACCCTTTAGTTGAGATGCTGTGTACCTCTGAAGACGGCATTGCCATGAATGTAGAAGTCATTTCTACCATCAGAAAAGAATATCCTTCCATTCATATCACTGCTGCCATCAGTAATATTTCTTTTAATCTGCCTGTAAGAAAGCTAATTAACTGTTGTTTCCTCACTCTTGCTATGAATGCAGGACTGGATAGTGCCATTTTGGATCCTGTAAACAAGGATATGTTAGGACATATCTATGCTACCGAAGCTTTACTGGGATTGGATGATTACTGTATGGAATATATTGGTGCTTATCGAGAAGGCCTCATTGGCCCTGCACCAAAAAACTAAGAACTTAAAATATAAGGAGGATATATTATGAGTCAGATTCAAACTGTTGCGGATGCTGTTGCTGCTGGTAAAACAAAATTAGTAGGTGGTCTTGTTCAAGAAGCACTGGACGGTGGATGTGATGCCGTAGAACTGTTAAATTCCATGATTGATGCTATGGGATTGGTTGGTGAACGTTTTAAGAAAAATGAAATTTTCGTTCCGGAAATGCTCATTGCTGCGAAAGCTATGAAAAAAGGTGTAGAAATATTAAAACCACATCTTGCAGGCGATAATGCTACTACATACGGAAAAATGATTATCGGCACAGTTTCCGGTGACCTTCATGACATTGGAAAAAACCTGGTAGCTATGATGATTGAAAGTGCTGGATTTGAAGTTATTGACCTTGGAGTAGATGTTTCTGTGAGCAAATTTATGGAAGCAATTGAGGCAAATCCAGACGTAAAAATCGTAGGACTTTCTGCATTGCTTACTACTACCATGCCTTCTCTGAAAGAAACCGTTGCTGCATTAAATGAAGCTCCTTTCCGTCCAAACATCAAGGTCATGGTGGGTGGAGCTCCTATTACTCAGGAATTTGCAGATGAAATCGGTGCAGACGCCTACACTCCTGATGCTGCTTCTGCTGCACAGAAAGCAAAAGAACTGGCAGCTTAACGTGTAGTATGTTTTTCCATTTGCAACTTTTGGACTGCCTGGACAGGATTTCCGTCTACGGCAGTCCTTTTTTGTTATACTTTTCTCATAATTGGATTTTTGATATACTTTTTTATAGAAAGGAGGAAACGTTCAATGAAACAAACCTATAGCCTTCACTTTGTACAAGAACAGATTTCTTTAGAAGTTGAAGAAGGGACCACGGTTATGAATGCTTTAAAAGCTGCCGGTATCTTTCTGGACGCACCTTGTGCAGGAAAAGGAACTTGCCAAAAATGTCTCATACAAATTTCCACTGATTCTTCCTCCTGGGAAACTGTGAAAGCCTGCCAAACCAGAATAGACTGTTCTTTGTACATAGATACCTCAAAAAGTAAGATGAAACATCGGATTCTCACCGAGGCTGCTGCCCGCTGTGTGCCTTATGCTCCATCTGTTAAGATACCCAAAAATGAACCTGGATATCTTGCCGCTTTCGATATCGGCACAACTACCATTGCATCTTATTTGCTGGATGCTCATACTGGAAAACAGCTTGGTACTGCCAGTTGTGTAAATCCCCAGACTGCTTATGGTGCAGATGTCATCTCAAGGGCAGACTATACCTTGCATCATGGATTTGATGCCTTAACTGGATGTATTCAAAAAGCTATCAATGATTTACTTCAAGAATTGGCCAAATCTGCCAATATCCAAGTAGAAAAAATTCTTCAAATTTGTCTGGTAGGAAATACCTGTATGCACCATATTTTCTTTCAATACCCTATGGATTCTCTGGTTTTGGCCCCTTATGTTCCTTATCAAAGAAAACTGATACGGGAAAAAGCAGCTAATTTCCAGATTCACATTCACCCAGAAGGAGAATTACTTTTTCTTCCAGTGATTGCTGGTTTTGTGGGGGCAGATACTATGGGGTGTCTGTTGGCCGTCCGTCCAGATTTAAAGGATGAGATTACCCTTATGATTGATATTGGCACAAACGGCGAACTCGTTCTTGGAAACAAAAAACAACTGGTATGCTGCTCCACTGCCGCAGGTCCTGCTTTTGAGGGAGCGAAGATTGAGTGTGGCATGCGTGGTGCGGATGGTGCCATAGACCATGTTTTTTGGGATGAGAATGGATTCCACTTCTCTGTAATCGGAAACTGTGAACCAAAAGGAATCTGTGGTTCAGGGCTTATTGATACCATTGCTTGCTTACGGAAACAAGGACTTATTGATGAGATGGGGCATATGCTTTCCTATCAAGAAGCAATGGAAATCTGTGGGGCAACTGCTGCCTCTCATATAACCCAAAAACAAAATATGACAGCCTTTTTATTCGACCCTGACATTCCTCATGTTTATCTTACCCAAAAAGATGTCCGAGAGGTGCAACTTGCGAAAGGCGCTATTTCCGCCGGTATTTTGCTTCTTGAGAAACATCTTGGTATTACCCACCAACAAATTCAAACCATATACATTGCCGGAGCTTTTGGAAATTATATGAATCCCCAAAATGCTTGTAATATCGGCTTACTTCCCACCACATTAAAGGACAGAATTCAGTCCATTGGAAATGCTGCCGGCGAAGGTGCCAAAATTGCCCTTTTAAACAAAAATGAACTAGCTCAAACCGTCTGTCTGTCCCAGCAGGTGGAATTTTTGGAGCTGGCTGCAATCCCTGAATTTCAGGACTGTTTTGTAGATGAATTAGAGTTTCCTGAACTATAAAATAAATGCAGGAAAAGAAAGGAAGAATCCATGATTGATTACAAAAAATTAGAACTCGTTGGCAAACATGCCGGTTTTACTCATATTGCACCCCTTGATTGCAGCACCATCCAACTTCTGCCAGAGGTTCGGCAAATGTGCGCCAGCAACACCTGTCATATGTATGGCAAAAACTGGTCCTGTCCTCCTGGCTGCGGTACCCTGGAGGAATGTGAAAACCGTGTCCGTCAATATCGTCACGGTATTCTGGTACAAACTGTAGGAAACCTAGAAGATTCCATGGATGTGGAAACCATGATGGAAACAGAAGTTGCTCACAAAGAGCATTTCTTTGCCCTGGAGGATGTTTTAAGAGCAGACTATCCTAAGATGCTCCCTATCGGCGCTGGATGCTGCACCCGTTGCAAAGAATGTACTTATCCAGAAGCGCCCTGCCGTTTTCCTGACAAAACTTTTGCTTCCATGGAGGCTTATGGTATGCTAGTAACCCAGGTCTGCCAGGACAATAATCTTACCTATTATTATGGGCCTTGTACTATTACATATACTAGTTGTTTTTTACTGGAATAAAGGCTATAATGAAGAAAATGACACATGGGAAGAATACAGTATGGGAAATAACAATAACATCTTGGAAGAAATCGGTAAATCCGTAGAAAAGGGACATTACAAAACAACAGAAGAACTCCTTACAAAAGCCTTAAAGCAGCACATTCCTGCCTTGGAAATTTTGGAAAAAGGCCTCGTACCTGCTATGCGTCAAATGGGGGAACATTATAAAAATAATGAAGCTGATATCCCCAGAATTCTAGCCTCTGCCAGATGTATGAGAAAGGGTCTGGATCTCCTCTCTCCAAACTTGGAAACCGAGAGAGGACTCTATGTAGGAACTGTGGTTTTAGGTACCGTAGAGGGTGATCTTCACGATGTTGGAAAAAACCTAGTTGCTATTATGTTCCGAAGTGCTGGCTTTAAAGTCATTGACCTAGGCGTTGATATCTCGGAAAAACAATTTATTAAAGCTGTACGACAAAATCCGGATGTTTCCATTGTTTGTCTTTCTTCACTCTTGACCACCGCTTGTTCCAGTATGCAGCATACTGTAAAAGCCATCCGCCATTCTGATACCAAGCATCGCCTTAAAATCATGGTAGGTGGCGGCGCTGTAACAAAGGAATTTGCTGAACAAATCGGAGCTGACGGCTACTCAGAATCTGCAGTAGACGCCGCTGAACTAGCGAAAACTTTTATTCTGTAGCAACTTTAACTTACATAACTCAGGAGGAGACACCTTGCAGCTCACATCTATACTTTTATACGAAAACTTAAAGAAACATTTTCATATTGCTGAATACCGTCTTCTTTCAAAAAATCAGCCCCTTGCCCGCCCTTTTTTCTATGAGGCAAACAGGGGGCTTCAAAGTAACCATATTTATCTTACTACAGAGGTCTTGGATTTAGAATTCTTCCATTCCATGCCAGAAGATGTGATTTTTGTTATCTGCCAGAAAAACGAAACTTCTGTTCTTCCAAAAGGCAAATTTTCCTGTATTCTACTTTCCAGCCATACGTCTGCTATTCATGTATTTAATTTTATCCAGTCTATCTTTGATTATTACGAAGAGTGGGAAAAACAACTGGTTTCTATCTGCCAACAGGATGGAAGCCTTACCGATCTTTTGGATGCTTCCAGAAAAGTATTTCAAAATCCCCTCCGTATTACAGACATGGATTTTTCTCTTACTGCACAATCCGGTCTATCCCAAACTCCGGAGGAATATGATATTTTTCGAGATTCAACCAAGCGAGTGGAATACCTGAATGCCTTTTTACAAGATGAAGCCTGTCAAATACCCCCACAGGAAATCAATCCTGTGCTATTTCCTTCTTATATCAGCGGACATCGTTCTCTGAATATCAATCTTTTTTTAGAAAAGCAGGCGAAATACCATTTATCCATTATTGAGCACGAGTCACCCTTCTCGGAATCTGATTGGTATTTAATTACAATTCTGGCACATCATGCAGAATACATTGTTCATCGAATGCATTCCGAATCTTCGTCCAGAAGTACAACATTACAATCTATTTTTCAAAGTATTCTTTCGGACCGAACTGCAGACTATATGAATATCAGCCATCTTTTGGAACATGTGGAATGGCTTCCGTCCCATTCCTATCTGTGTTCTGTGATTTTGGCTCCTGGCTCTGGCCGCTGGTCCTTAAACAATAACACCATTTGCCAATATATCAGCAACGACTTTCCTGCATCCTGCAGCATTGTCTTTAAGGAACATGTAGTAAGCTTTTATAATCTAAGTCTTCTTGCCATGGAGCCAGAAGATGTATTTCAAACTCTGGTTTACTTTATCCGAGACAGTATGTTAAAAGCAGGCTACAGCCGTCCCATGACAGGGCACATGAATCTGAGGCGTCAATACCTTCAGGCTCTAACTGCCCTTACTATGGGTTGTGAAATCCAACCTCAGCTCTGGATTCATCATTTCAGCCAAATTGCAATGCCTTATATTTTAAAACAGGCCACAAAAATTTTCCCTGGCTATATGATTTGCTACGAGAAACTTCTGGACCTGCAAAAATCGGATGCAGTCCAAAACACAGACTATATGAAAACCTTGCGGGCATATCTGGAGCATAACTTGAACACTGTGCAAACTGCCAAGGCTCTGTTTATCCACAGAAGTACCTTTCTCTACCGCCTGGAACGAATAAAAGCACTTCTGGAAACGGATTTGGAAGACCCCGAGGAATTATTTTATCTGAATCTGTCCTTTCGACTTTTAGAAATGGATAACTTGTAAAGAAAGAAGCTACCGTACTAATTATACATACAGGAAATATTCCTGATAGTTCTTAATACGATAGCTTCCTTTTTTCTATTCTCTTGTTTCTTCTTTCTTCCCTGTCTGCTCCGCCTCTTCATTCATCCCAATGCGTGGCTTCGTATTCAGAATCCGCATAAACTCTTCTCCTGTAATGGTTTCATTCTCATAAAGGAATTTTGCCAATTCATGAAGTTTCGCAATGTTATCTTCCAGAATCTTATATGCTTTGTCATGCTGTTTTTTCACCAACTCAATGACTTTTTTATCAATCAAAGTCTGTGTTTCAAAAGAGCAGGACAAAGCACTGTCACCTCCCAGATACTGGTTTGACATGCTCTCCATAGCAACCATGTCAAATTCATCGCTCATACCAAATCTGGAAATCATACCTCTTGCAATCTTAGTTGCCTGCTCAATATCGTTAGAAGCACCTGTTGTCACAGAATGGAAAATCAATTCCTCTGCTGCACGACCTCCAGTAAAGGTGGCAATCTTATTCTCCAGTTCTTCCTTAGACATGAGGAAATGTTCTCCTTCATCTACCTGCATGGTATAACCAAGAGCACCAGAAGTTCTTGGAATAATCGTAATCTTGTGTACCGGAGCTGAATTGGTCTGCAGCGCCGCAACCAAAGCATGTCCTACTTCATGATAGGAAACAATCAATTTTTCTTTCTCAGATAAAACCCTGCTCTTCTTCTGATATCCTGCAATAACTACCTCGATACTCTCTTCCATATCTGCCTGTGTAGCAAATCTTCTTCTGTCACGGACAGCCCTTAATGCTGCCTCATTCACAATATTTGCCAATTCTGCACCAGACGCACCAGACGCTGCTTTCGCAATTTCATGAAAATCTACGTTATCTGAAATTTTAATTTTTCTTGCGTGTACTTTCAGGATTTCTTCTCGTCCTTTCAAATCCGGAAGCTCTACCGGAATTCTCCGGTCAAAACGTCCAGGCCGCAAAAGAGCCGGATCCAAAGAATCAGGACGGTTGGTCGCTGCCAAAATTACAACACCTGTCGATCCGTCAAACCCATCCATCTCTGTAAGGAGCTGGTTCAGAGTCTGTTCACGCTCATCATTCCCCCCCATATTGGCTCCATCACGCTTTTTACCAATGGTATCAATCTCATCAATAAACACAATACACGGCGCTTTTTCATTGGCCTGCTTAAACAAGTCTCTTACTTTTGCAGCACCCATACCTACAAACATTTCCACAAACTCAGAACCGGAAATAGAGAAAAACGGAACCTCCGCTTCGCCGGCAACTGCCTTGGCAAGAAGAGTCTTTCCTGTTCCGGGAGGGCCTACAAGAAGAGCGCCCTTTGGCATAGAAGCGCCGATTTCCGTATATTTCTGAGGATTGTGCAGATAATCCACGATTTCTGTCAGAAGCTCTTTTGCCTCATCCTCTCCTGCAACATCGGAAAATTTGATCCCTGTAGAAGATTTTACATATACTTTTGCGTTGCTTTTTCCAAAGGACATGGCGCCTCCGGGGCCGCCGTTTCCCATAGAAGACATCATTTTCCTGCTGAGCCAGCGTCCCAGGAAAATAAAAATTCCAATCGGGATCACATAGCTTAAGATCAGAGTAAAGAAAATGGACGGACTTTCCGGAAGTACCTCATCCATTACAACATCTGCCTCCAACAGACGATTTACAAGATCAGGATCATCCATCTGAACAGTCTTGCAGGTCAGTGTATTTCCTGTTTTCGGAGATT
>ERZ1673739.3101-NODE-3101-length-11969-cov-26.904482_pt1 | contig 11969 bp, 11 predicted proteins | sample MGYA00580210_ERZ1673739 | MGnify/ENA primary metagenome ERZ1673739 (study PRJEB41218, sample SAMN15661749) | gut metagenome | host: Homo sapiens | place: Canada: London | collected 2015-08-20/2019-03-30 | study: EMG produced TPA metagenomics assembly of...
CAGTTACATCCGGAAAGACTGATCAGCTCTTAGCGGAATGCGTGGTCAGATGAGCTGGAATTTGCAACCGTCCTTTGAAGACTTCAGAGGATATCTTGCCGTGCCATACGACCAATCTATAAATTTCACTGTTCGACAGATCAATCAGGGATACAGCAGGAAAGCGTTCACGCTGCGTGGTCTGCATTTTCAGGAAGGGGAACACGCCCAAGCAAAGCTGGTGTCCTGTCTGCATGGTTCGCTTTTCAATGTGGCTGTGGATCTGCACCCGGGAGAAACCTTTGGTCATGCTTACAGTGCGGTGCTGTCTTTTGAAAATCGAAAGCAGATGCTGATTCCCGGAGGTTTTGCGCATGGATACCTGACGCTGGAAGATGATACCCTGATGCAGTGGTGTGTGGATAATGACTTCTGCGGTGAAGCCGCCAAGGCCGTGCGGTATGATTCGGAGTTCATCTGGGAAGGTGAGCCGTGGCCGGAAGCTGAGTATATAATATCGGAAAAAGATCGGAATGCTGTGAGATTGGAGAATTTTTGTGGGAGATAAAAGACCATATAAACCAAGAAAACCCGGTGCTGGCCGGAAACCGTTGAAGCCGGACTATAATGCGGCAGCTATCCTGCAGGAGCAGATACAGACCGCCGTGGTCCTCTACGAAGAAGATAACTCCCTTCAGACAATCGCAGACATACTAGAATACGATTTGCATAAATCTAATTTCTTAAACTGGTTGTATATGAATGCTGAATGATGTATAGTATTTGCAGGAGACACCTTCTTTCGTGAATGCTGTAAATGTTGGTTTGGTCACTTTCATTATACAACACAATCGAATTCAAGGTGTCTTTCTTTTATGCAAAATCACGAACTTGCTCATTTATAGATAGAAAATCACCTCTCTTTGGGGTTGACTGTCAGAAGAAAAAAGTGAATATTTGAGAGAGAAACCGATTGTGAGCACAGCCGAAGTAGAATGAAATGTAACCAGAGTTTCCGACAGGGAGACTATGTACATGGAGTTTGCTTTGGCTGTGCTCTTTTGAAAATCTTTTGTCAGATAATTACTTCACGCAAAAATACAGGCGTTAAATAATAAATGTAATAAGAAAAGGAAGATTTTTGACGGAATCTATGATATACTAAATTACAAGTGTTTCAACATATATTTTGAAAACAACGTGCCCTGGAGAGGGACAGAAATTAATACTACAATGATAAAGTAAGGAACAAAGAAAAGACATGTCACACAAAACTCTATTTTTACAGCAGTCCTACATCGATTGCACAAACCAGTATACCGCGCTTCTGGAAGCGCCGAATCTGCCATTATGGGATTATGTGATTCTTACAGCTTCCAATGAGGAGCAGGCAGCATCATACCGCACGCAGATCCAGTATCGTCTGGAGCATAATATGCTTCCGGCATCGACGCATTATGCAGTACTTCCGGATCCGGACGGAAAACGGGTAGGAAGCGGCGGCGCTACACTGAATGTTTTGCGTTACGTTCATGAGAATGCAGGTTCATTCGAAAATCAGCGGATTCTGGTGATCCATTCCGGCGGTGACAGTAAGCGGGTGCCGCAGTATTCTGCCTGCGGAAAGTTATTTTCACCGGTACCGCGTGTTCTGCCGAATGGAAAACGTTCTACCCTGTTTGATGAATTTATGATTTCCATGAGCGGTGTTGCTGCACGAATGAATGCAGGAATGCTGGTATGCTCGGGAGATGTACTGCTGCTGTTCAATCCGCTGCAGATTGATTTTTATGGAAAAGGTGCTGCGGCACTTTCCATTAAAGAGCCAGCGGAAATTGGAAAAAATCATGGCGTTTACCGCGTAGACGGGGAAGGAAATGTAGGTGGTTTCCTGCATAAAAAAACAGTGGAGCAGCTGCAGAGCCTTGGTGCTTCGGATGATCAGGGGAATGTAGATATTGATACCGGAGCCGTAATCTTTGACAGCGAAATGCTGCAGGCACTGTATCAGCTGGTAGATACGAAGGAAAAATTTGCGGCTTATGTAAATGAGCGTACCCGGCTTTCCTTTTACGCCGATTTCCTCTACCCGCTGGCGTCGGATTCTACACTCGAGCAATATTATAAGGAAACACCGGAAGGAGATTTTACACCTGAACTGGAGCAGTGCCGGACCGAACTGTGGAGTGTACTGCATCCGTACCAGATGAAGCTGATCCGAATGTCACCTGCTGCATTTATTCACTTTGGTACGACAAAAGAACTGCGGGAACTTATGACAGAACGAATGGAGGAGTTCTGTTATCTGGGATGGTCGTCGCATATTCATACGAATCGTGCAGAACAGAACTTTGCTGTATCAAATAGTTATGTGAGTCCGGCAGCGGAGATTGGTGTCGGAAGTTATCTGGAAGACAGCATGATTCGTCATAAATCACAGATAGGAGAAGAATGTGTGATTTCCGGCGTGACATTAGATGGTCAGGCGATTCCGGATCACACCGTTCTGCATGGCCTGAAACTGCTGAATGGAAAATTTGTTGTCCGTATGTACGGTGTTTCTGACAATCCGAAGGAAGCATCTTTGTTTGGAAAAGAATTACCGGTGCCGCTTTGGGAAGCGCCGATTTATCCGGTGTGTGCGTCAATGGAAGAAGCGGTACATCAGACACTGGAGGCCTGGAAAGAAGGTTTTCCGATTCGGAAAGATGGAATTTCACTGAAAGACAGTTTTAACCAGGCAGATCTTTCCGCACTGTTACCGTGGCAGGAAAAGGTATCGGATAAAGTAGAACTGGAAGAGATTCTGGAGGCGATCGACAGGAAGGAAAACCTGACCAGACTGGTAGAAGAAATGCGGGATGGCATTTCGGAACGGATCAAGGCAGAACTCCTGAAAGAAGCACAGAGATTAAGCGAGACGGAGCTGGAACAGTTCAGCAGAAAAATCAGAATTTATTATGTTCTGTCCTGCTTTGAGGAAAAATATATGGATTCCTGCTTCGCAACCATCAGCAGCGGTATTCTTGCCGGAGCGGTAAAGGGCCTTAGTTATGATGCGGATGCAAAGATGGGCAAAGATCAGGTGACCGTAAATCTCCCGGTCCGTGTGAACTGGGGAGGCGGCTGGAGCGATACGCCGCCGTACTGCATGGAGCATGGCGGAACCGTTCTGAATGCGGCTGTGATGCTGGACGGAAACTGCCCGATCGAAGTTGTGGTTAAGAAAGTAGATGAACCTGTGATTGTTCTCGCAAGTGCGGACAGCGGTGCCGAGCAGACCTTTACCGATATTTCCAGTTTACAGGATTCCAGCAATCCATACGATCCATTTGCACTGCACAAAGCAGCCCTGATCGCATGCGGCGTTATTCCATATAAAGAGCCGGTTTCGGTGCAGGAGATTACGAAAAATCTGGGAAGCGGTCTGCATCTTTCTACACAGGTGATTAATATTCCACGCGGTTCCGGCCTTGGAACATCCTCAATTCTGGCGGGCGCCTGCGTAAAAGCATTATATGAGATGCTGGGAAAAGAGGTAACGGACGAAGAGCTGTATGACCGTGTTCTCTGTATGGAACAGATTATGTCGACTGGCGGCGGCTGGCAGGATCAGGTCGGAGGTCTGGCACCTGGAATCAAGATGGTTTCGAGTGAACCGGCGATCCGGCAGAGAATTACGTGTGTGCCGTGCAAAATCAGTGAAAAAACAAGAAAAGAACTCGATGAGCGTTTCTGCCTGATCTATTCCGGGCAGCGCAGACTGGCAAGAAATCTGCTGCGGGATGTCGTTGGAAGATACGTAGGAGGAATCGAGGATGCGGTGGATGTCTTATATGAGATCCAGCAGACAGCGGTTCTGATGCGGTTTGAACTAGAAAAAGGAAATATCGATGGATTTGCAGAGCTTTTGAATCAGCACTGGGAATTATCAAAGAAGCTCGATGCGGGCTGTACCAATACATGTATTGACATGATTTTCCATTCCGTGGAAGATCTGATCGATGGAAAGATGATCTGCGGTGCCGGCGGAGGCGGTTTCCTTCAGGTAGTGCTGAAAAAGGGCGTAACGCAGGAAGATGTGCGGAAACGGCTGCGCGAAGTTTTCCAGGACAGCGGTGTAGATGTATGGCGCTGTTCACTGGCGTAGAAGGAGGAAAAAGATGTTAAAAGGAATATCACCGTTATTATCACCGGAACTGTTAAAAGTACTGGATGAAATGGGACATGGAGATGAGATTGTATTTGCCGATGCGAATTTTCCAACGGTCAGTACAGGAAAACGAATTGTACGTGCAGACGGAATCGGTGCAGTGGAGCTGCTGGATGCCGTTTTGCAGCTGTTCCCGCTGGATCAGTACGATGAGGATCATTTTGTACTGATGGAAGTGGTGCCGGGAGATCCGGTTCAGACGCCGATCTGGGATGAGTATAAAGCGATTCTGAATCGATACGAATCGGAAGCAAAAGTACATACGATGGAACGCTTTGCCTACTATGAGCGTGCAAAAGAAGCCTATTGTGTTGTGGCAACGGGTGAGACGGCACAGTATGCCAATATGATTCTGAAAAAAGGTGTGGTAAGATAGGAATGGAATATTTTGCTTCGTCGTCCCATTCGGTGTCGTCGCAGCGTATTTTATATACACCGTCGGAATTTGCCAGAACTTCACTTCTGTATTTACAGGAAACAGGTTCGCTCCATGCACTGGCGGCGCATACGTCTCATCGAGAGCATCTGGCTTCGTATCTGTTCTTTTCGGTAACATCGGGGTCAGGAGAGCTGAATTACAATGGGAAAACGTATGCACTGCATTCCGGAGACTGTGTTTTCATTGACTGCAGAAAACCGTATTCCCATGCGACATCGGCAGATCTGTGGACCTTGCAGTGGTGTCATTTTTACGGCCATACTATGCCTGATATTTACAAAAAGTATCAGGAGCGCGGCGGACAGCCGGTTTTTCATCCCAAGGAAATGGAAGAATTGGTAGAAGTTATGACAGACCTGTATTCTGCGGCAGAGTCGGACAGTTATGTGCGGGATATGAAAATTAATGAGATTTTAAACCGCCTGCTTTGGATTCTGATGAAGAATTCCTGGCATCCAGAACAGGGACGCGTTGCGCATGCCAGAAAACGGATGAGCATGGAAAAGGTGAAAAGTTATCTGGATGAAAATTATAAGGAACATATTACACTGGAACTGCTGTCACAGAAGTTTTATATTAATAAATATTATCTGACGAAGATATTTAAAGAAACATATGGTGTGACAATCATTTCTTATCTGGAAACGAGACGGATTACGCAGGCGAAAAATCTGCTTCGATTTACTGATATGACGGTGGATGAAATCAGTGCCGCAATCGGAATGAATGATGCAAATTATCTGGCGCGCCGTTTTCGAAAAATAGAAGGAATGAGTCCGGGAGAATACCGGAAAAAATGGTAAAACAGAAAACCGCAAATCATTTTCAGCAGATCGGGCAGAAAATGGTTTGCGGTTTTTCATTACAATTTAGAAAAGGGACGGCAGATTGTATTTATGTTTATCGTGTACATTGATGTCTTTTCCGAATTGGACTTCAATGATCTGCAGTTCCGTATCAGCAAAAATGGTGTGTTTGCTGCCTGCATTCATCTGCAGGGTGTCACCGGCGTGAACATTGTAAACAACGCCGTCGATCACGGCACGTCCTGTGCCGGAAATAACGTTCCAGACTTCATTCCGGAAATCATGACTGTGGTAGTTCATCTGATGACCCGGATTTAAAGTTACTTTAATCGTAAGGCTTTCTTTTTCGATATCCAGAATGCGGAAACTGCCCCAGGATTTTTCTGCAAACATAACGCGGTGATCCAGTGTATTGACAAAGGGCTTGATGTAACTGGACTGCTCTTTGTCGGAAACCAGGATGCCGTCCGGACTTGCGGAAACTACAATATCTTTCAGCCCCATACAGAGTACGGGAAGATTCAGCTCGTTGACTACATGCACATTTCTGCAGGTTTCGTTAAACAGTGCTTCGCCGACATTGTGGCTGTCCATGGCCTCAGTCAGAGTATTCCAGGTTCCAAGGTCTTTCCACATGCCGGAGAAACGCATCACTTCGATACGGTCCTCGTGTTCTACCACTGCGTAATCAAAACTGATTTTGTCTAACGTTTCATATTTGATGAAAAGATCTTCGTAGTTTTCAAAATCAATTAATGCATGAGCGCGATCCAGAACATAACCAAGACGGAAAGCAAAAACACCGCCGTTCCAAAGAGCACCCTGGGAAATATACTGTTCTGCAATTTCTTTGGTCGGTTTCTCTTTGAACATCGACACCGTGCTGACAGGAGCCGGGGTGTCTGGAATAATGTATCCGTATTTTTCGCTTGGATAGGTCGGTTCAATACCCATCAGAACCAGGTTGGCATTGCTGGAAGCAGCCAGGGCACCGAGGTCTTTTAAGGCATCAAAATAATCAATTTCCACATAAGGGTCAACCGGGCAGACAACGACAGGTTCGTCCTCGGAAATTCCCTTTACATCCTTCAGATAGGCTGCGGCAAGCGCAATGGCCGGGAATGTATCACGGCGGCAAGGCTCAACGCTGATGCCGACATCTTCCCCTAACTGATTGTGGATGGCGGAAACCTGTGATTTTGAGGTCGCGATGGTTACCGTTGCATCCTTGTCGATCGTACGGATCTGACGGTAAACGCGCTGTACCATGGATTCCAGTTCACCATCTGCCGTATGGAAAATTTTGATAAACTGCTTGGAACGGATATCATTGGAAAGCGGCCACAGGCGCTGGCCGGAGCCGCCGGATAATAAAACGATATTCATAAAGTTTCTCCGTTATCTTTCTGCACGCATCGGGTTGTTCAGGAAATCCTCGTAGGAGAGACGGATGCCGTCTTCCAGCTCGGTTTTGTAGGTCCAGCCAAGAGCGGTTGCTTTGGATACGTCGAGCAGTTTTCTTGGAGTACCATTTGGCTTTGTGCTGTCCCAATTGATTTTCCCACTATAACCGATTACTTTTGCAACAAGCTCTGTCAGCTCTTTGATGGTCAGTTCTTTTCCGGTTCCGGCGTTTACGGTCTCATTTCCGGAATAGTTGTTCATCAGGAAGACACAGAGATTTGCAAGGTCATCGACATACAGGAACTCACGCAGCGGAGAGCCGTCGCCCCAGCAGGTAACTTCCGGCAGATTGTTAACCTTTGCTTCATGGAAGCGGCGGATCAGTGCAGGAAGTACGTGGCTGTGGGTTGGATGATAGTTATCGTTTGGTCCGTAAAGATTGGTCGGCATAACGGAAATATAATCAGTTCCGTACTGACGGTTCAGAAACTCACAGTATTTTAAGCCGGAGATTTTTGCAAGTGCATAAGCCTCGTTTGTTTTTTCCAGTTCAGAAGTCAGCAGACAGCTTTCCTTCATCGGCTGCGGTGCCATACGCGGGTAAATACAGGAGGATCCAAGAAATTCCAGTTTTTTACAGCCGTTTTTCCACGCAGAGTGGATGACATTCATTTCCAGTGTCATGTTATCGTACATGAAATCTGCCAGTGCTTCCTGGTTTGCAACGATGCCGCCTACTTTTGCAGCAGCGAGGAAGACATATTCCGGTTTTTCCTCTGCGAAAAATGCCTCGACAGCATCCTGACGGCAGAGATCCAGTTCTTTGTGGGTACGGGTAATGATATTTTCATAACCCTGGCGTTTCAGTTCTCTTACAATCGCGGAACCAACCATTCCACGGTGTCCGGCTACATAAATTTTTGCATTTTTTTCCATCATGATATTTGCATCTCCTAAATTAAAGTGCGGCTTTCATGGCTTTTTCCTGTTTTGCAAGCTGACGGTCATGCTTTGCCATAATTTCTACTAATTCAGCATACGTTGTTTTCTGCGGATTCCATCCAAGAACGGTTTTGGCCTTGGTCGGATCGCCCCAGAGGTTATCAACGTCGGTCGGACGGAACCATTCCGGATTGACACATACCAGCATTTTGCCGGTTTCTGCATCGTAGCCTTTTTCTTCCAGACCGGTGCCTTCCCAGCGGATGGTAATGCCGTTTGCAGCGAATGCTTTTTCGGTGAAATCACGTACGGTATGCTGCTCGCCGGTTGCGATGACGAAATCTTCCGGTGTTTCATGCTGCATAATCATCCACATGCACTCCACATAATCTTTTGCATAACCCCAGTCACGCAGAGAGTCCATGTTTCCAAGTTCCAGATGATCCTGAATACCTTCTGCGATTCTTCCGGCAGCCAGTGTGATTTTACGGGTAACAAAGTTCTCACCGCGGCGCTCGGATTCATGGTTGAACAGAATACCGTTGACAGCAAACATGCCGTATGCTTCGCGGTACTCTTTCACGATCCAGAAGCCATACTGTTTTGCAACCGCATACGGGCTGTATGGGTGGAACGGAGTTGTTTCGCGCTGCGGAACTTCCTCTACTTTTCCATATAATTCAGAAGTAGATGCCTGGTAAACTTTTGTCTTCTTGGTAAGGCCAAGAATGCGGCATGCTTCCAGAATACGAAGAACACCAAGTGCGTCTACATCGCCGGAATATTCCGGAACATCAAAAGAAACCTGTACATGAGACTGTGCAGCCAGGTTGTAAATCTCATCCGGCTGGACAATATTGATAATACGAATCAGCGATGACGAATCAGAAAGATCACCGTCATGCAGTGTGATTTTATCCATAATATGCTCGATACGAGCCGTATTTGCAAGCGAAGCACGACGGGTGATACCGTGAACCTCATAACCTTTTTCTAACAGAAACTCCGCAAGATAAGAGCCGTCCTGACCAGTGATACCGGTGATAAGTGCTTTTTTCATTCGAAAATCCTCTCTATTCAATAATGTGTAGTGTGGAGAAAAATCTCCGTATTAGTTGCTTGTGTATGTAGTTTAACGGAAGATGGGGAGAAATGTGAGAGGATATTTTGGGGGTTGATAGCATTATATTGGTTTATTCGGTCAGAAGTGGTTTGATTTCCTTTTCTGAGGCACTAGTTCATGGATAAGTCAAATTTGGAAAAATGGTGGGAAAGGATAAGCACAGAACTTGACACATAAGAACAGGAATGATAAACTAAGATTGAACAAAATCGTTGCGCGATGGCCTGCCAAGGCTGTGGCGCAGTTTTATTTTTATTAAAAAGCAGTGGAATTACTTTCCATAATCCGTTATTGTTAAGTTACCAAAGGATCAGAAATAAAAGAATCCTGAAGTGCCAGCTTCAGGATTCTCAAGTCCGTTAAGGTGGACTATTCCGTTTGGGCTAGTGCTGTCTGTCATTTCTGTCTAACCACTTGCAAATATAGTAGCCAACTACAGATGCCAATACAGAAATAAGAAAAGCAATTATGTATTCCAAATATATAAATACACATTGGGGTCAGACCCCATTAAAGATGTAAACGGTAGATAGTCCGTACCTCGACTGTAAAGGAAAAGTGTGTGACAATAGACTATATTTCTAATACGAGTATCAAGGGTTGAGTCTCAACTTTTGATACCACTACATGGAGGTAAGTCTATGAGTTGATACCACTACATGGAGGTAAGTCTATGAGTTCAGAAACATCTATGTTGTACCCGGGGTCTGACCCCATAAAGAAAAAATAAACATTTCTAAAGAATGTATAAACAAAACAAGGTGAATAATCTGGAGTGTGACACAAAATGAATTTATCTAAAATACACCACATCGCAATCATCGTATCTGACTACGAAGCAGCTAAGGATTTTTATGGGGTCATTGGGTCATTGGGTCATGGGGTCATTGGGGTCAGCCCCCCTTACGATTTTCTTAAATTCCCCGACAAAGTTTGAAAAATATTATCATTTATGATATGATTCATGAAAAATAAACACGGGGAAAAGTATATGAAGTATAATCTCGAAATGAATAAAATGGATTATCAAAAAGAAAAAGAAAACCAGAAGAAGCGATTGGAAGCGTATGCGGAAGAAATCCAAAAAAGCACGCTGAAAAAATCAGCAGAAGTGATAGAACAACTAGTGAAAGAAAGACACCGTCAGGGAATGACGCAGCAGGATTTGTCGGATCTTACAGGTATTTTGCCGCCCAATCTGGCACGTCTGGAAAGTGGAACAAGAGTACCGACGCTGGTTGTGTTAGAAAAATACGCATCAGCCCTTGGGATGCATATAGAAATTAAGATTTGTGAAGGAACGGAAGAGTAAAAGAGAGGCGAAAGTTTCTCTTTTACAATAAATATTATAGATGATAATGTGATAAAAAATAGAAAGAGGGGTTCGACTTATTTTACTTGACTTTGCAGACTATCTGATTTATTATACTCGTAAAGAAGTAACTTACGAGTTACTAACTCACGAGTATAATTATTGGAGGTGAGCAGATGAGTCAATTCTATTGCCGTGAGGATGAGCTGCGGAAACTGAATAAACGGTATGCAGGTGATAAGTTTGAGTGCATTGTCATCTACGGCAGACGGCGTGTTGGTAAAACGGCACTGATCAACGAGTTCTGCAAAGATAAGCCTACCATTTTCTTTTCTGCATTGAACACGACAGGAAAGGAAAATCTGGAAGCTCTCTCAAAGTCGATTATGAGTTTTGAGCGGCCGGATATGGAGTCTGCACCGGAGTTCAGGTCCTATGATGCAGCTTTGGATGAGCTGACAGCACTTTCAAAGGAAAAGAGGATTGTCTTTGTCATTGATGAGTATCCTTATCTTGCAAAAGCAAAACCAGCTATTTCAGCGATGCTGCAGCACATCATCGACCACAAATGGACAGAGTCCAAGATGTACCTGATTCTTTGCGGCTCCTCTATGAGCTTCATGGAGAGTCAGGTGCTTGGAAAGGAAAGTCCGTTGTATGGCAGACGTACTGGCCAGTTTAAGATTGAGCCGCTAGACTATAAAGAAACCGCTGTGTTCCACCCAAATCTGTCTGCAGAAGACAATTCCCTGATTTATGGGATCACGGGAGGAGTTCCCCACTATATCAATAAGTTGGATGTGCGAGATAGTGTGGATGAAGCTCTGTTGGATAATTTCTTTGACCGCTCCAGCTATCTGTATGAGGAACCGGGGAACTTACTGAAGCAGGAACTCCGGGAGCCGGCCATTTATAATGCAATCATTAAAGCGATTGCAGAAGGTGCTTCCCGAATGAACGATATCAAGATGAAGGTCGGCGAGGAAAACTCGGTCGTATCGAAGTACCTGAAAACGCTGATCGACCTGGGCATTGCGAAGAAAGAAACACCGATTACAGAAAAACCGGGTAAGAAAACCATCTATCTGCTGGCTGATAACTTCTTCCGTTTCTGGTATCGGTTTGTGCCAATCAATATGAGTGCCATTGACTCTGGCAGAATTGCAAAGACCTATCCACACGCTGTAAAGCAGTATCTTCCTGATTACATGGGTCTAATTTATGAGAAGATGTGTCAGGATTACCTGCTCTATTATTCGGATAGCCTTCCTATTGAGCTGAGTGAAATCGGCCAGTGGTGGGGGACAGACCCGAAGAAGAAAAAGCAGATACAGATTGATATCGTCGGAACTCCTGTTGAGGGCAAAGACTATATCATCGGTTCATGCAAATACCGGAATGAGAAAATCGGTGTGGATGAACTCGATTTGATTCGGGATTATGCCTCAGTTTTTGGAAAGGGCAACAACTATCACTACTATATCTTCTCGAAAGGCGGATTCACAGATGGACTTCTTCAGGCACAAGAGCGAGGTGAAGTTCGGCTGATAACGCTGGAAGACCTTTACAAGTAAAAATTCTAATCAACCCTGCTGGTGAAAGCTGGCAGGGTATTTTTATACCCATTTTTAGCCTGTCTACTCGTAAGTAGGTAATCATCCGTATCTGTTTTTTCATTTTTTATTCTGCTACAATCGTAAACGGTAGAATACGAGTACCTTTTTATTCACTTCAAGTTATGCCATAATCAT
>ERZ1673739.3106-NODE-3106-length-11954-cov-5.011850_pt1 | contig 11954 bp, 10 predicted proteins | sample MGYA00580210_ERZ1673739 | MGnify/ENA primary metagenome ERZ1673739 (study PRJEB41218, sample SAMN15661749) | gut metagenome | host: Homo sapiens | place: Canada: London | collected 2015-08-20/2019-03-30 | study: EMG produced TPA metagenomics assembly of...
GTTATTCGGTTATGAGCAAGTAGCGAAAGCGGATTGCGAATATCCGATTGACCCGGATTGCGAATATCTGCTTGAGAGAGGGAGGATATATGGGAAAAATACTGTGCGTATGTATCAGCAAAAAAAGAAAAAGCAGTGCGCAGAATGTACATGAATGTGCAGCGACTCAGCAGGGACTGGTGGGAGATATTCACTACGGTATGAGCGGCAGAAAACAGGTAAGTCTCCTTCCATACAGGCAGGTACGGGCATTTTTTGAGCAAACAGGTACGGATATCGTTTACGGGCGGTTTGGGGAAAATCTGCTGGTAGAAGGGATTGACTGGGAAAACATACAGGAAGGAACCAGATTTGCCTGCGGAGATGTAATCCTGGAAGTTGTGAGGATTGGGGCAGGAGGTCCGGCCTCGGATGCCTATCAGGGAGAAAAGGTATGTACCCCTATGGAACCTTATTTTGTGTTCTGCCGAATTTTGAAAGAAGGAATTCTGAAAGAAAATGAGGAAATTTCTGTAATGATATAGAAAAAATTTAACCGAATCAGTTATCTGGTGCAGAGTTATGTAGAGAAAATGGCTCAAAAACATGTGCTTGAGTAAATAAGAGGAAAAGAAAGGAAGGATGTTTGCGTGGAGGGAATCAGTGTAGAGCAGGCAGTGGAGAAAATCCTGGAATATACACCTGTGATCAATGAGACAGAAAAAGTAAAATTAAGTGAAGCGGGAGGAAGAATTCTGTCGCAGGATATGGTAACGGAATTTGACAATCCGCCCTTTGACAGATCTCCGATAGACGGATATGCCTGCCATTCACAGGATCTTGCCGGAGCCAGCAAAGAGCACCCGGTGAGACTGGCAGTGAAAGAAGAAATTGACGCAGGACAATATTCTCACAGTCAGATCGAACGTGGACAGGCAGTGCGCATTATGACAGGAGCAGCAATTCCGTCAGGATGTGACTGCTGTATCCGTCAGGAAGATACTGATTACGGAGAGGATACCGTAGAAATTTACTGTGAAGAAAAACCGTGGGATAATTACTGCTTTGCAGGAGAAGATTTCAAAAAAGGCACGGTGCTGCTTAAAAAAGGTACAAAAATCGGTTATGTGGAGGCTGCGGTTCTGGCAGGAATGGGAATTGCAGAAGTGCCGGTATACAGACAACCCAAAGTGGTTCTTCTTACAACCGGGGATGAAGTAGTAGAGCCTGGAAATCCGCTTCCGCCCGGAAAAATCTACAACAGTAACATGACCATGCTTTCTGCCAGACTGCGTGAACTTGGCATACAGCCATTTTATATGGAAGCGGTAAAAGACGAGCCGCAGAAGATGGCAGAAAAATTAAAGGAAGCTGCGACACAGGCAGATATGATCATTACCACAGGCGGAGTTTCCGTAGGCAAAAAAGACATTATGCATGAATCCTTAAAAATGACAGGTGCAGAGCGGATTTTCTGGAGAGTAAAAATGAAACCGGGAATGCCGACGCTGTTTTCTGTTTATCAGAATGTACCGGTGGTCAGTCTTTCCGGAAATCCTTTTGGAGTAGCAGTCACACTGGAGATGCTGATTCGTCCTGCTCTGGAAAAAATGACACAGGATGCTTCTGTCGGACTGAAAGAAGTTGACGGAATTATGGCAGAAGACTTTGTGAAGCCGGTAAAAGGCAGAAGATTTATCCGTGCATACTGGGAAAACGGAAAATTCCATCTTCCAAACGGACTGCATTCCAATGGAGTTTTAAGTTCCATGGCAGGGTGTAACTGTCTGATCGATACTGCCAAAGCAGCAGAGAAAATCCAAGGAGAATTAAAGGCCGAAGATTCTGTACAGGGGATTATGATATCCTGATAGCGCATCTAAAATAAATTAGAGTGTGTTTGAAAAATGCTTTCTGCAAGATGTGCGTCACAATTTGCGGAAGATTTTGAACGAATGAGGGCGGCGTAGCGGGCTACGGCAACCGAATTCGGGCAAAATATGCCGTGAATTGGGGCGTGCAGATTACGAGAATGAATTTTCAAACACACTCTAGGGAGCTGGAAAAAAGATGAAACAACAGAAATTATTTGCCATCAGCGGAGTAAAAAATTCTGGAAAAACCACCCTGATCTGTGAACTGCTGAAAATTTTTCAGCAAAAAGGGATAAAAACAGCCGTGATCAAACATGACGGACATGATTTTCAGGCAGATGTGCAGGGAACAGACACTTATCTTCAGCTCCAGGCAGGGGCTTTCGGAACGGTGGTATTTTCCGATAAAAAATATATGCTGGTCAAACAGCAGGAACATACTTCAGAAATGGAACTGGCAGATTTTTTTCCGGAGGCAGACCTGATCTTGCTGGAGGGATTTAAATACAGCAGTTATCCGAAAATAGAAATCGTGCGCAGAGGAAATTCGGCAGAGAGTGTCTGTGCGGCGGATACACTTGCGGCGATCGCAACCAATCTGCCTTTAAAGGAAAGAGAAACACTGCGCATATCCCAAAGTGGAAAAACTGTGCAGGAAATGCAGATTCCACTTTTGGATCTGGATGACGCAGAAAAAATCGCAGAATTTATTCTGGCATGTGTCAGATAGATTCCGGAGCATTTCCAGCAAAAAGTTTCATGCAGTCCCGGCGTGCACCACAGATGAGAGTCAGCTGATATTCTTTTGCCATGGCAATGGCTTCCGCGGAGGGAGAAGCTTTGCTGGCAAGGACAGGAATACCTGCACGGATTGCCTTGGCGGCCATATCTGTGGGAATACGTCCACTGGAATAAACGATACATTTTTTCAGGTCAATATCATGTCTGAGTGCGTAGCCAATAGCCTTGTCCAGGGCATTGTGACGGCCGATATCTTCACATTGAAATAAAAGGTTTCCCTCACTTGCAAGAAAGCAGCTGTGAGTGGCCCATGTCTGGCTGTGGAGAGGTGTTCCGCTGGCAAAACGATCGGCAAGGTCAAAAACCCACCGAGCTTTCCAGGCAATGGGAGTTACCGGAGAGAGGGGTTTTTCGGTGGTGAAATAGTCCGTGAGGATGCGGTTTCCGGTGCAGCAGGTTGGGGTGGGAGCAACATAATCTTCCTGCTGAGAGTTGTCTGAGTTTCTGGAGGCAGAAGTTTTCGGCGTGAAATTTTTACTGAGCAGAACTCTGGCGCGTTTGCCAAATTCGCAGATATAAATCTGTTCCACATCTTCTGCGCAGGAAATCATTCCTTCAGTAAAAAGACGGCCAAGTACCAGCTCTGCAAGGTACTGTGGAATACAGACAAGTTTCATGGTAAGACGGTCATTGACATAAACATCCATCAGATGTTCCACAAGAACCGGTTTGGTCTCCTGGGAGATGTTATCATCTCTGTCAAGAAACTGGCAGGTGATATCTTCCAGCAGATTAAGGTGCTGATATTGTTCGTTTATTTTCATAAATAAATCCTTTCGTTTGTCATAGGCGGAAATTGTCCGAGAAAACTTTTAATGAGAAATGCTTTCTGAAAACAGTATAGCACAGTTACACAGATTCTGAAATGGATTCAACCGAACCAAAATAAAAAGAAGGCGGGGTGAACTGCGGGGAAAGACAGGAAAGAACTGTCAACATCCCGTGCCTGATATGATAGATAAAAATGGAAGAGAAATTGATTATCTGAGGATTTCACTGACAGACAGATGTAATCTCAGATGCATTTACTGTATGCCGGAAGAGGGTGTACAGCAGCTTTTACATGAAGATATTTTAAATTTCGATGAGATTCTGAGAATCTGCAGATGCAGTGCTTCTCTTGGAATCAAAAAGATAAAACTTACAGGAGGAGAACCGCTGGTACGCAAGGACTGTGCCAAGCTGGCAGGAAGAATCAAAGAAATAGAAGGGATTGAAAAGGTCACGCTTACCACAAACGGGATTTTGCTGGCGGATCAGATGGATGCCCTGCTTGCGGCTGGCATTGATGCGGTAAATATCAGTCTGGATACTCTGGACAGGGAACTTTTTCAGAAAGTAACCAGGAGAGACGGGCTGGACAAGGTTCTGGAAGGAATCGAAGCCGCTTTGTCACATCCGGGATTTTCCGTGAAGATCAACAGTGTTCCTGTGATCAAAGACAGGAAAAACTTTGTGGAAATCGCAGGTCTTGCAAAAAAATATCCCATGCATGTCCGCTTTATTGAAATGATGCCCATCGGATACGGAAAACAGTTTCCGTTTCAGGATGAGGAATCTATTCTGGAGGTTTTGCAGGAGACTTATGGCCCTGCCAGACCTGTAAAAGAAAGATACGGAAACGGGCCCTGTCACTATTATGAACTGGAAGGATTTCTGGGAAAAATCGGATTTATCAGTGCCATGACACATAAATTCTGCGGCCAGTGTAACCGTGTACGTCTGACCGCGGAAGGGTTTATGAAGGGATGCCTTCAGTTCCAGAAAGGAGCAGATTTAAGAGGGCTTATGCGCAGTGGCTGTACAGAGCAGGAACTGACACAGGCTATCAGTCAGGTTATCTGGAATAAACCGGTGAGTCACAATTTTTATGAGGCGCAGACTTCTCTGGATGAAGTCAGAGTGATGTCGCAGATCGGAGGCTGAGCTATGAATGCTGAGAAAAAAATATCCATGGTCATTCTGGCAGGAGGCGCAAGCAACCGGATGGGTCAGGATAAATCGGACCTGCTTCTGGATGGGAAAACATTTCTGGAAATCCAGATAGAAAAAGGAAGAATGCTTGGAATTGAGGATATTCTTATATCCGGGTATCATGGAAAAAAAGAGCTGCCGAAGAATGTACGGCTTATCCGGGATCGTTTTCCTGGAAAAGGACCGCTGGGCGGACTGGAAGCCTGCCTGCGGGAAGCGAAGTTTCCGCAGTGTCTGGTTCTTGGAATTGACGTGCCGCTGGTACCGGTGGAGGAACTGAAGATGCTGATAGAAAAAGCTGTGGAAGAAATACGGGGGAAAGAAAAAACATCTGCTGTCATTCTGGAGCATCATGGAAGAGAAGAGCCACTGATGGGCGTGTACGACTGTAAGCTTGCCGACAAAATGCTGGAAGAGATCATACAGTACAAGGGCTCTGTATTTGCTTTTCTTCGAAGGAACGGTTATCAGTGTGTGCAAAGCCAGAAGCCGCAGGAGTGCTTTATGAATGTAAATGATCCGGAGGCATACTGCAGGCTGAAAAAAGAAATCTGTGGAAATTGAAATGGCTCTGTGTTAATATAAATGCGTAATTGAAAAGAAAGGACATGGAGTGCAGTTATGCAGCTCCTGCGCAGAAGTATGAAGAAAAAAAGAAAATTTTTTGGAAGTCTGCGTTCCCGTATCCTGATTATTCTGATCATTCTTGGAATTGTGCCCAGTGTCATTGTGACAGCGACGGTGATTTACAATTACAGAGAACGTGCAGTTTCTGTGCTTACAGAAAAGGTGCAGGATCAGTGTGAAATCCTCAGTAACCTGTTAATTAAAGAGAATTATCTGAATGACTCCAGCTCGCAGGTGGTAAATGGCAAGCTGGAGTTGTTTTCCAATATTTATAATGGACGGATTCTTATCGCAGACAGGGATTTTAAAATAGTCAAGGATACCTTTCACGCAGAAGAAGGAAAGACACTTTTAAGCCCGCTGGCCATCAAATGTTTTAAAGGAAAAGATGCCAGTAATTACGACGGGGACAATCAGGTTCTGGATGTGGCGGTAGCGGTCAAAAGTCCGGATGTGCAGCAGATTCAGGGTGTTATGCTGGTATCTGTTTCCACACAGGATATTGTGGGGGTTCAGGAAGAACTGAAGCAGAAAGGAATCATGCTTACGGGGATTGTCATTGTCCTGGCAGTATTTCTGGCATGGCTTTTATCTACGATTCTGGTAAAACCTCTTGCAAGAGTAACAAAGGCAATCGAAGATCTCACAGACGGCGTACAGGATGATGCCATCTGTGTACCGGACTACACGGAAACAGAACTGATCACAGATGCCTTTAATAAGATGGTCAACAGAATGAAAGTCCTGGATGAATCCAGACAGGAGTTTGTTTCCAACGTGTCACATGAGCTGAAAACACCGCTGACTTCCATGAAGGTGCTTGCAGATTCCCTGGTGGGACAGCAGGGACTTCCGGAAGATCTGTATCAGGAATTCATGGGAGATATCACAGCAGAAATCGACAGAGAAAACAAGATCATCACGGATCTTTTATCTCTGGTAAAAATGGATAAAAAAGCCGCAGATGTCAATATTACACATATGGACATCAATCAGCTTCTTGAGGACATTTTAAAGAGACTGCGTCCCATTGCGGATAAACGGAATATTGATCTGATCCTGGACTGTTTCCGGCCGGTAGAGGCAGATGTGGATGAAGTCAAGTTTACCCTTGCCATCAGCAATCTGGTGGAAAATGGAATTAAATATAATGTGGATGACGGATGGGTAAGAGTTTCCCTGGATGCGGATCATAAGTATTTTTATGTAACTGTTGCGGATTCCGGTATGGGAATTCCACAGGACAGCATAGAAAAGATTTTTGAACGTTTTTACCGTGTGGACAAATCCCATTCCAAGGAAATCGGCGGAACCGGGCTTGGACTTGCGATCACCAGAAGTGCTGTGGCTATGCATCACGGAGCTATCAAAGTGTTCAGCAAGGAAGGCGAAGGAACTACTTTTTCCGTACGAATTCCACTGTCATATATTCCGTAGGAGGTGAAACGTGAAAAAAATAATGCGTATGAGCTTTTTTGTGCTGTTGCTTGTCAGTCTTTTTGCGGGATGTACAGTGAAAGCGGAGAAAAAAAGCGAGGATAAAACCCAGACTTATTATTTCTATGAGATCAGTCAGGATGAGACGAAACTGGAAAAAGAAGTATACGAACCTTCCGAGACTACTGCGGAGTATATGATCAAAGATATGATGCAGAGGCTGAATGACAAGCAGGCAGGTAAAGATTCTGTCAGTCTTCTTCCTGATGAAGTACAGATGATGAATTACCAGATAAAAGATACAACCCTTGTAGTGAATTTTAACAGTGCCTATAATGATATGGGGAAAGCAAGGGAGATACTGGTAAGGGCAGGAACAGTCAAAACGTTTCTGCAGGTACCTGGGATTGAGGCAGTTTCCTTTACAGTAGAAGGGGAAGAGCTTCTGGACTCCAAAGGCCAGCCCATCGGAGAGATGGCAAAGGATACCTTTGCAGGATTTTCCGGAAACGAATCCGATGTGTATTGTTATGAAACATTTACTCTGTATTTTACGGATAAAGAGGGAAAACAGCTGGTAGAAGAAACACGTACCGTCCGTTATAAACGAAATATTCCAAAAGAACGGATCATTCTGGAACAGCTTATGAAGGGACCTCTGGAAAAGGGACATTACCCCACCATTCCGGAAGATACGCAGGTATTAAATGTAACGGTTGCGGACAGGATCTGCTATGTCAGCTTTGACAGTGTATTTTCTGCCTATGCACTGGATATCTCAGAAAAAATCCCCATTTATTCTGTGGTAAATTCTCTTCTGGCGAACATAGATGCAGATAAAGTGCAGATTATGGTAGGGGGAGATGAAAAACAGGAAATCTTCGGGGAAGATACCTCGTTGTATCAGTTCTATGAAAAAAATGATGATCTGGTTGTAACCGGATAATCAGCAGGAGAGTATATATGGGAAGAAGACCACTTTGTATCCTGTGTGTATTTCTGGCTGCTTTTCTGTATCTTGCAGATCTGGCGGGATTTTCCCTGATACGGGGAAATCCACTGCCGGAGTCTGTACAGATGTGGATAAAAGAGCATCCACAGTCAGTGGTCTGTGGAGAAGTTGTAAAATGGGAAAGTACAGAAACTTCTCAGACAGTCACTCTGAAAAATACATATCTTATTTACCATTCTGAAAAAAATTCTGAAAAAATTTCTATTGATAATCTGAAAGTCTATTTAAAATCCAACAACAAACAATCTGAAAATCTGAACTTCAAAGCTTTCCAGTCTTCAGAACAGGATACAAAAGAGAAAAAAGATATAAAGAAAACTGAGAAACTTCCGGCCGGGAGTGTAGTTGTTGTGTCCGGAAATCTGGAAGAGATCGAAAGTCCCCGTAATCCGGGAGAATTTAACAGCCGCCAGTATTATCTGTGCCGGCATATGTATTATTTTATGAAAAAGGCAACTGTGCAAAAAGTTTCCTCCGGATATTCGTCCTGTGGACAGTTCCTTCTGGATATGCAGGAGCATTTTTCACAGATTCTGCAAGAAACCTGCAAAGATCAGGCACCTGTGTTTGAAGCCATTGTTCTGGGAAATAAAACAGATCTGGAACAGGAAGTGAAGCTTCGCTATCAGATGGGCGGAATTATTCATATCCTGGCGATATCGGGACTTCATATCAGTCTGATCGGGATGGGATTGTATCAGCTTTTAAAAAAAATGGGACTTGGTATCTGGCCTGCCGGTTTTCTGGCTCTGGTTTTCATGCTTTTGTATGGAATGATGACCGGAGGAACGGTTTCTACCATGCGGGCAGTCTGTATGTTTCTGGTGTCTGTGGGAGCAAAGATCACCGGAAGGATTTATGATCTGATGACTGCTCTTGCAGTGGCAGGAATCCTGATTTTGCTGCAGTCACCGTCTTATCTTCTGGATGGAGGATTTTTGCTGTCCTTTGGAGCTGTGATCGGAGCCGGAGGTGTTTATCCGGTTATTCGTGAAGCATTGGGAATCAAAAGCAAAGGGGGAACTGCGCTTTTATCTTCTGTGGTCTTGCAGCTTACTACCCTTCCTGTTGTGCTGTGGTTTTACGGGGAAGTTTCTCTTGCCGGGATTTTGCTTAATCTGATTGTTCTGCCTTCAGTAGGGATCGTTCTGGCTTGTGGAACAGGGTGTGCGGTTACAGGACTTTTCAGTATCCGGATTGCCGGAGTGGTGGCTTTTCCGGGACGGTTTTTACTGATGTTTTATGAAAAATTATGCGAAGAGTCGGGAAAATTACCATTTGCTGTCTGGACACCGGGACAGCCATCTGTGTGGATGATCGTGGGTTATTATCTGCTTCTGGCAGGAGTGCTGTGGATATGTCTGCGTCAGCAGGAGAAACAGAAAAAATGGAAGTGGAAAATTCTCTGCTTTTTTATGGCTTTCTGCGGAGTCTGTATGCTGAATTTCCAGCCTAAAGATGATCTGAAGATTACCTGTCTGGATGTGGGACAGGGAGATGGAATTGTGGTACAGATCAAAGGAAAATGGAATTTTCTGATTGATGGAGGGAGTACGAATAAAAGTGCAGTGGGACAGTACCAGATCCTTCCTTATCTGAAAAATCAGGGGATTTCCAGACTGGATGGGATTTATATTTCCCATACAGATGAAGATCATATCAGCGGAGTACGCCAGATTCTGGAGTATATGGGGAAAAATCTGATCTCATTAAAAGCGGATTATCTGATCCTGCCAGACTGGAAAGAAAAACCGGACATTTATCTGGAATTGGAAATGCTGGCAAAAGAAGCTGGGGTGAAGATATTGTATGTGAAAGAAGGAGATGAGATTCATTATGGAAAAGTGAAACTAGAAATTTTGTGGCCTCAGGAAGGAATATCCGGGACAGATATAAACGAAGAGGCCATGGTTATCCGGCTGAAATCTGGAAATTTCCAGGGACTGTTTACCGGAGATATCGGAGAAGAAACAGAACAGAAATTAAATCTGCAGCCGGAAAAAATAAATTTCCTGAAAGTTGCACATCATGGTTCCAGATATTCCTCAGGAGAAGATTTTCTGGAAAAAATCCGCCCGGATGTGGCAGTGATATCCTGTTCTGCCACCAACCGATACGGACATCCTTCGCCGGATACGCTGGAAAAACTTCAGGATATTCATGCCAGCACTTATATCACTAAAGACAGCGGTGCAGTAAGCGTATGCCTTAGAAAACAGAAGATGCTGTTATCTGAGTTCATACCGGATAGTAAATAAAAATATATCCTGCTGAAAAATACTTTCAGCAGGATATATCTTACAATCTGCAGAAAATCTTGCATAAAGTATTTTTTATTGTATTATACAATAATATACATAGGTGTCTTGACACCTAAAAATACAGGTAGTATAATGGCGAGCATGACAGAAAAATCCCGGAAAAGGCAGATGTAAAAAACGGTTATTTCACACATCTGAATTCATTGCTCCGGGGAAAAGGATGGAAAATATGAAAGACAATTACGATGTGATCATAATCGGAACCGGAGCAGCCGGTTTATACTGCGCACTGAATATTCCGGAAAGAAAAAAAGTATTAATGCTTACCAAAGAAGCAGCAGACTTATCAGATTCTTTTCTGGCACAGGGCGGAATCTGTATGCTTCGAGGAGAAGATGACTATAAAGATTATTTTGAAGATACCATGAGAGCCGGACATTACGAAAATAACGAACGGGCTGTAGATCTGATGATCCGAAGCTCTGACAGTATCATCCGTGACCTTCTGGAACGACATGTAGATTTTACCAGAAACCAGCTGGGGGATCTGGAATTTACCAAAGAGGGAGCACATTCCAAAGCGCGGATCCTGTTTCATGAGGATATCACAGGAAAAGAGATTACAAAAACTCTGCTGGGACAGGCAAAACAGAAAGAAAATATTGAAATCTGTGAATATATGACTATGGTAGATCTGATTTCAGAAGATAACATCTGTGGCGGTGTAGTGGCTATGGATACAGAAGATCAGGTTTATGAGATCCGGGCGCCTTATGTAGTTCTTGCCTGTGGCGGCCTGGGCGGACTTTTTCAGAATTCCACAAACTATCCCCATATCGCCGGGGACGCACTGGGTATTGCAATGAAACATCATGTAGCATTAGAGCATCTTGATTATATACAGATTCATCCCACAACCTTGTTTTCTCATAAACCGGGCCGCAGATTTCTGATTTCCGAATCTGTAAGAGGGGAAGGAGCCCTCCTTTATGATAAAAACGGACAGCGTTTTACAAATGAACTGCAGCCAAGAGATCTGCTCAGCCAGGCAATTTTTGCGCAGATGGAAAAAGATGGAACTGAATTTGTCTGGGAAGATATGCGTCCGCTGGGAGAAAAAACGATCATGGAACATTTTCCGAATATTTTCCAGAGATGTATGGAAGAAGGGTTTGATCCGAGAAAAGAGCCGATTCCGGTTGTTCCTGCACAGCATTATTTTATGGGCGGTATCCAGGCAGACCTTGGAAGCAGAACTTCCATGAAAGGATTATATGCCTGCGGAGAAACAAGCTGCAACGGAGTACACGGAAGAAACCGTCTGGCAAGCAATTCCCTTCTGGAATCCCTGGTCTTTGCAAGAAGAGCGGCAGATGATATACTGTTTGGACAGGCACCGGATACCTGTAAGGCAGCAGCGATTGACCCTAAAATGTACGAAAGCCGGGAAGAATTGCTTAATGGTTATCATACGATGGTGAGAAATGAGATTGAAAGGATGAAAATGAGCCATGAATGAAATTACAATGAAAATGCAGGCAGATAAGCTGATCCGTATGGCACTGCAGGAAGATATTACAAGTGAGGATGTTTCCACAAATGCAGTGATGCGTTCCGCAATAAAAGGAACCGTAGATCTTATCGCAAAAGAAGATGGAATTATTGCAGGGCTGGATATATATGCCAGAGTTTTTGAAATCCTGGATGAGAAAACACAGATTGATTTTTACTGCAAAGACGGAGAAGAAGTAAAAAAAGGTCAGATTATGGCAACTGTGACAGGAGATATCCGTGTCCTGTTATCCGGAGAAAGAGTAGCATTAAATTATCTTCAGAGAATGAGCGGAATTGCCACTTATACCAGACAGGTAGTGAAACTTCTGGAAGGCAGCAAAGTAACGCTCCTTGATACAAGAAAAACAACACCAAACTGTCGTGTATTTGAAAAATATGCAGTGCGTGTGGGCGGCGGATGTAATCACAGATACA
>ERZ1673739.3115-NODE-3115-length-11921-cov-4.163661_pt1 | contig 11921 bp, 9 predicted proteins | sample MGYA00580210_ERZ1673739 | MGnify/ENA primary metagenome ERZ1673739 (study PRJEB41218, sample SAMN15661749) | gut metagenome | host: Homo sapiens | place: Canada: London | collected 2015-08-20/2019-03-30 | study: EMG produced TPA metagenomics assembly of...
AGCTGGCTTACGATTCCATCCAGATGTTTCGCTTTTACCTGGTAGAAATCCATCTCTTCTTTTGTAACGTAAGATACAATACATCTTCCGTCCATAAAAAGAAAGCTTTCCAACAATGCACGCCCCAGAACCTGGTTCTGTGCATAGGTCTTTTCATCAAAAGTCTCTGTAATTATTTTTGTAAAATCGATCCCTTTTTCCATCAGTGCTGCTGCTGCGCGCATGGTCGACGGATGGGTACAGGAATAACGGAACACACCGGTATCATGCACCATTCCTGTGTAAAGGCACTCGGCAGTCTCCACAGACATCTTCCCATAATCCAGCAGATCGTAGATCAGCTCACTTGTCGAGCTTGCATCTGGCATGATATAGTTCTGGTCTGCAAAACTCTGGTTGCTCACATGATGATCTACACAGAATCTTACTGCCGCTTTTTTGAAAAGGACTGCCGAAAATCCAAGTCTTCCCATATCCCCACAATCCAGTGCGATAAACAGATCATAGGTTTTTTCTTCCGTCACTTCATGCCGGATCTTATCTGTATTTTTCATGAACTTCAGTGTATTCGGAAGCTCTTCCAGATAAACATCGATCTCTTTTTCAGGAAAATTCTCTCTGACATAGTTATACAATCCCATGCAGGAACCAGCACAGTCCCCATCCGGGCGGACATGTCCGCCAAGTGCGATCGTCCCGGCTTTTGAAATTGCATCTAATAACATACTAATCATCCTCTTCCCGTAAATCTCTTGTTACATCATCAATTTTCTTTGACATCCGGACACCATATTCAATGGACTGATCCAGTACGAACTTGATCTCCGGTGTGTTACGCATATTCAGTGTATGAGCAAGTTCGCGGCGGATATAGCCTTCTGCGCTCTGTAATCCCTTCAGGGTATCAGCCTGGGCTTTTTCATCGCCCAGGACACTGATATATGCTTTGCAGGTTTTAAGATCCGGAGCAACCTCTACCGCTACAACCGAAGTCATCGGTGCAACACGCGGATCCTTGATCCCTCCACGCAGAATAGTACTCAGTTCACGCTGTACCTCTGCGTTTACTCTTGTATTCTTAATACTGTTTTTTCTCATTTTCTACCCTTCTTTATCTAGGAACTTCCACCATCTTGAATGCTTCTACCTGGTCTCCTTCTTTGACATCGTTGAAACGTTCAAATACGAAACCACATTCATATCCGGCTTTAACTTCCTTCACATCATCTTTGAAACGCTTTAATGAAGCAAGTTTTCCATCATAGATCACAACGCCGTCACGAACGATTCTTGCCTGGCAGTCACGCTCAAATGTACCGTCAAGGACATAAGATCCTGCAATTGTTCCGACTCCGGAAGCCTTGAATGTCTGACGTACTTCGGCATGGCCAAGTACCTTTTCTTCAAATACAGGCTCAAGCATACCCTTCATGGCTGCTTCAACGTCTTCGATCGCATTGTAGATGACACGGTACAGTCTCACATCAACGCCTTCACGTTCTGCCGTTTCCTTTGCAGTTGCGTCCGGACGTACATTGAATCCGATAATGATCGCATTGGATGCTGCTGCAAGCGTAACGTCAGATTCATTGATCGCACCAACACCACCATGGATGATCTTGACAACGACTTCTTCATTGGAAAGTTTGACAAGGCTCTGCTTGATCGCTTCTACAGATCCCTGTACGTCTGCTTTTACAACGATTCCAAGTTCTTTTAAGTTGCCTTCCTGGATCTGGTTGAACAGATCATCCAGAGACATCTTGGACTTGGTTTCTTCCAGTTTCTTGATCTTGTTCTGACTGATGAATGTCTCTGCAAAGCTTCTTGCATCTTTATCATTCTTGCAGCCAACAAATACTTCACCTGCATTCGGCACATCATTAAGACCGAGGATCTCAACCGGCATAGAAGGACCTGCTTCTTTTACACGGCGTCCCTGGTCATCCATCATGGCACGTACTTTACCATATGCAGAACCTGCTGCGATCGGATCTCCGACACGGAGTGTACCCTTCTGTACAAGAACGGTTGCAACCGGTCCTTTTCCTTTGTCAAGCTCAGCCTCAATTACAAGACCTCTTGCGCGGCGGTTCGGATTTGCTTTCAGTTCCATCACTTCTGCGGTAAGAAGAACCATTTCCAGAAGCTCTTTGATTCCTTCTCCTGTATGAGCAGATACCGGTACACAGATGGTGCTTCCGCCCCAGTCTTCCGGAATCAGTTCATATTCGGTCAGTTCCTGTTTTACACGGTCGATATTGGCACTTGGTTTGTCAATCTTGTTGATCGCAACTACGATCTCGATCCCTGCTGCCTTTGCATGGTTGATCGCTTCTACAGTCTGCGGCATCACACCGTCATCTGCTGCAACAACCAGGATTGCAATATCGGTAGAATTTGCACCACGCATACGCATTGCGGTAAATGCTTCATGTCCCGGTGTATCGAGGAAGGTGATTTTCTCACCGTTGATTTCCACAACTGAAGCACCGATATGCTGTGTGATTCCACCTGCTTCTCCTGCGATGACATGAGTATCACGGATCTTGTCAAGAAGAGAAGTTTTACCGTGGTCAACGTGTCCCATAACGCAGACTACCGGCGGACGTTTCTTCATTTTCTTTTCGTCTTCTTCATCTTCTTTCAGAAGTTCTTCGATCACATCGACTACTTCTTCTTTTTCACAGAGCACATCGAATTCCAGAGCGATTTCTTCAGCTGTCTCGTAATCAATTTCCTGGTTGACTGTTACTATCTTGCCCTGCATGAAGAGTTTCTTAACGATTACGGATGGCTGGATCTTCATTGCATCTGCAAGTTCCTGGATTGTAAGTACTTCCGGAATTGTGATCTGCTTGATCTGCTCCTCCACAACCTCTTTCTTCGGCTGTGGTTTTACCATTTTCGGCTGAGCGTTATTGTTTTTGCCCTTTTTGCCTTTCTGCAGTCTGTCTTCGTTCTCTTCATTTCTGTTATATTCTTTCTTCTTGTGCGCATCTTTTGGTTTGTTGCGGCTTGGTTTCTGTTCTGCGATTGCAGGTGCCGGAATAGACGGGCTGGATTTTCTTCTGTCGTCACGGCGTCCGCCATCACGCATCTCTCTTCCGTCTCTGTTATCACGGTTATCTCGATTATCTCTTCTGTCTCCGCGGTTCTGGAATCCGCCATCTCTTCTTCCATCACCCGGGCGTCCCTGTCTCTGATCCTGACCGTTTCTTTGTCCGTTTGGATTTCTGCGCTGTCTGTTATCACGGTTTTCTCCCTGCGGACGATCCTGTCTGTTTCCGTTCTGCGGGCGTCCCTGACCATTTCCATTACCCTGCGGGCGTTCCTGTCTGTTTCCGTTCTGCGGACGTCCCTGGCCATTTCCCTGAGGGCGTCCCTGGCTGTTACCATTCTGTGGACGTTCCTGTCTGTTTCCATTGCCCTGTGGGCGTCCCTGACCATTTCCATTACCTTGCGGGCGCTGTCCGTTTCGACTGCCCTGCGGGCGTCCCTGACCATTACGACCTCTTCCGCCGCCCTGTGAGTTCTGCGGTCTGAAAACCTGAACGATATTTTTCTTCTTCGGGGTATCTTCAGAAGTTTTTTCACTTTTTACTGCATCAATCTGTTCATCTGAAAGTGTACTCATATGACTTGCCACCTCAATTCCTTTATCTTTTAATATAGAGAGTATTTCTTTGTTTGTCTTATTCATCTGTTCTGCCAGTTCATATACTCTTAATTTTGCCATAAATCTACCTCCTGTATACAGTTCCTATTATCCTTCTTCCATATCCAGATGTTTTCTGATTCCTTTTGCAAACCCTGCATCTGTTACTGCAAGCGAAGCGCGGAACTCTTTTCCCATCGCATGGCCCAGGGTATCTTTATCTTCAAAAAAGTATATTGGCACTTTATAAAAATCACACATGTTCTGAAATTTCTTTTTTGTATTGTCCGATGCGTCGTCTGCCACAATCACCAGATGCGCGCGTCCTTCCTTGACTTCTTTTTCTGTCATGAATTCCCCACTCTTTGTCTTGCCGGCTTTGGTCGCCAGACTGATCATCGATAATGCTCTATTTATGTTCAAGCTGCTCCAGCTCCTTTTCCAGATTTTCGTATATCTCTTTTGGTATCGCCTGTTTGAAAGAACGTTCCAGTCCTTTATTCTTTATTGCTTCCTGCAAACATTTTCCGGAAAAGCACAGATATGCCCCGCGCCCGTTCTTACGTCCGGTTGCATCCAAAATGAATTCGCCTTCTGCTGTTTTCAGAACACGCAGCATTTCTTTTTTATTCTTCATTTCCTGACATCCCACGCATTTACGCATCGGGATCTTTTTGGTCGTACTCAAATAATCACCTCTGTCTATTCTTCATACAGATCAAGATCATCTGCTACTTCTTCCTCTGATTCTTCATCAGCAGAATATTCTTTGTCTGAATACTCTTCCTCCTGATAATCATCTTCATAATTCTCAGCCATATTCATATAATCTGCCGGAAGTTCGCCAGACTCGATCGCCTGTGTTTCGTTCTTGATATCGATCTTATATCCGGTCAGTCTTGCTGCAAGACGTGCATTCTGACCTTCTTTACCGATTGCAAGTGAAAGCTGGTAATCCGGTACAATTACACTTGCTGTTCTCTCATCCGGATCAGCCATTACAGAAATAACCTTCGCCGGGCTGAGTGCATTCTCGATCAGGATTGCCGGGTTATCACTCCAGTTGATGATATCAATCTTTTCACCGCGGAGTTCATTTACAACGGCTCCGACTCTGGCACCGTTCATACCAACGCATGCTCCAACCGGATCTACATCCGGGTCGTTAGACCATACTGCGATCTTGGTACGGGAACCTGCTTCTCTTGCAATGCTCTTGATCTCTACAATACCATCACGCACCTCGGTTACTTCCGCCTCAAAAAGACGCTTAACCAGTTCCGGATGTGTTCTTGATACAAGGATCTTTGGTCCTTTTGTCGTGTTCTTCACCTCTACAACGTAAAGTTTGATACGCTCTGTCGGCTCGAATTTCTCACCTTTTACCTGCTCATTCTCAGTAAGGATCGCATCTGCTTTTCCAAGGTTTACACTGACATTCTTGCCAATATATCTCTGAACCACACCTGTCACGATATCTTTTTCTTTTTCAAAGTACTGATCATATACAACTTTTCTTTCTTCTTCGCGGATCTTCTGAAGAATCAGGTTCTTTGCATTCTGTGTTGCGATACGTCCGAAAGATTTGGACTCAACCGGGATCTGTACGATGTCGCCGATCTCATAAGAAGGATCGATCATCTTCGCATCTGCAAGACTGATCTGTTCTACTTTGTCCTCTACTTCTTCTACAACGGTCTTCTCCTGGATCAGAGTGTAATCGCATGTCTCCTTATCCATAATTACTTTGATATTGTCTGCTTTTCCGAAATGATTCTTACATGCATTGATCAGTGAATTCTCAATGGCATCCATCAGAGTATCTCTGCTGATATCTTTTTCCTCTTCAAGAATTGTAAGTGCTTCTAATAATTCGGTATTCATTTCCTTCTTCCTCCTGTCACTAGAAATCGAACGCCAGACGGATCAGTGCGATGTCTGCTTTATCAAATGTCATCGTTTCGCCGTCTTCATATTCAATGGTAACTGTATCTTTATCATAATCTTTTAAGATTCCAATAAACTCTTTCTGTCTGTCGATTGCCCGGTAAGTACGAACCTCTACTTCTTCTCCCAGGCTTCTTGCAAAGTCTTTTTCTTTCTTCAGCGGTCTGCCAAGTCCCGGCGAACTCACTTCCAGAATATACGCTTCATCGATAAAATCCTTCTCATCCAGAATGTCTGAAAGTTCCCGGCTTACAACCTCACAGTCATCGACCATAATTCCTCCCGGCTTATCAATATAAGCACGCAGGTACCAGTTTCCGCCCTCTTTTACATATTCTACATCCCAGAGATCAAATCCATGCTTTTCCACGATTGGGTTCAGAATCTCTTCTGTTTTCTGTTCATATACTTCTTTTTTTGACAATCTGCAACTTCCTTTCTTAATCAGGCTCCAAAAATCTGTCCGATTTTGGTTGTATGACTGGCAAAAAGAAGAGTGAACTTTCGTCCACTCTTCTGCCAGATTTCTTATGTAACTGCATACAGTATAGCACTACTTTTCCTGAAATGCAAGGATTTTTAAAATATATGCCTGATTCTCTTTGTAAAGACGCTTTCCGTCGTTCTCCTTCAGCCATTTTACAACCTGGATATCTGCTGCCCAGTCATCTGCCCAGACTTCATCACCTTCGCCACGCGCCGCCGCTTTTTCTGCGATGTATCCCGCCGGGTCTTCCGTAAGATCTTTCAGTACTTCATATGCTTTTTCGTTCTTATCATCCAGATCCTGTATCAAAACAACGGTTTCTGTATCCGGTGTCTTTCCATCGAGTGCCTGCAGCTGTTCATTATATTTTTCCAGATTCTCCAGGCTGTCCTTCGCATCCTCCAGACATTCTGTCAGGATCTCGATCTCCGTTTTTCCAGTACCACCCTTTGCAACCGGGCGGATAGATATTTCTGAATCAACAGTCGTCTTTTTCAGCTCTGCCCGAATTCTCTCCTCATCGTGATCCATTCTTCCGATATCATATCCAAAATAAAAACCGCCAATTCCAATCACAACAAGAAGAACGATTGCAAAAATTCTTTTTCCGGATTTTTTCTTTTTCATCTTCCGTCCTCCTTACCCTAATATCGTACCTGCTATAATTCCAAGGATCATTCCGCCGATCCCGGTTCCCGCAAGCGCCGCAAGATATAAGAGTACCTTCACCGCTTTGGATTTCTCCTTTTTCACCTTTGGAAGTGCCGGACCAGGCTCCGGTGTTCGCCTCTCCTGCGTCTGTTCCGGTGTCTCCTGCCGCGGCATTCTTTCGATTTCTTCTTGTGTCGGATAGGCAAACGGCATCACACCTGCTTCAAGAGCTGAAAATAATTTTCCATCGATCCACTGAAAATACTGCCAGATCGTCGCATCAAACATCCGGTGGGTGTCCAGAAAATGATACCAGGATTCTACAAAGGTTTTTGTTCGGAAATATTCTCTATACGCCGGTTCCTCCAGAATATCCTTCCAGTGATACAGCTTATTCCGTTCCTTTTCATTCAGATACAGACTGATGCACTGCTCCATGATTTTCCGGATCTCACGGTCATCTGCCCCCTGACGCGCAGAAGCGTCTGCCATATTCTGGAACTGACGGGTCCAGTCACTGTCCCATGTCTGGGAATCTTCCTCTAACTGTACAGGTGGCTCTCCTGCCTCTTCTTCCCGGAAACTTTCCTCAGAATCTTCGTCAGAATGCACAGGAAGTTCTTCATACTGCGCAGAAGATTCTTCTGACTGTGCATCTTCTTTCTGAGGATTTTCCATGTAAGCCTCTTCCGGCATCTGTGGCTCTTCCCCTCTTCCCGCATTGCGCTCTGCCCACGCAAGCGCCTCTTCGTAAGCATCGTGGATCCTCTGAAATTCCTCCGGGTGTTCTTCCGGGTGGAACTCCCGGGACTTCGCCGCATACGCCCGCTTTATCGTTTTCTTTTCCGTTGTTGGTTCAATCCCAAGTACCGTAAAACAGTTCATCACTGCTGCCTCCTCCACTCATCATACAGATAAGATTCTATCTTGACCGGCACCGATCTCTTCGGTGTATTCTCCACAATATCCAGAAGCTCACTTGTCCTTGTATACGCCTTCTCGATCGTCCGCAAATCCTGTGCATTTAATGCAACTGAAAAATCTGCCAGGATCTTGTCCAGATATTTTCGGATTTCTCCGGTGTTTTCTTCGTAAAGACGGTCGCCTCTTTCCAGCAGAAGCCGGTTCTTTTCCTGCTCTCTCGGATGGATCTTAATCTTCTGCAGCTCTTTTCTTCTTTCCTCAATCTGCTCTGGTGTCAGATGGATATTTTTGTTGACGATCACCTTACTGAAATGCTCCTTGGTGCTCACCACGGTCACATCCACTTCCAGAATTCCGTTAATGTCATAGGTAAATCGGACATCCACCGCTTCCCTCTGATCCTCTCTTCTTGCCAGCGGCACCGGCACACGGATCCGTCCGAGCTCCAGATTCTGGTCTGCATAGCGGTGCTCGCCCTGTAAAATCGTGATATCACAGTATTCCTGGAACTGATGTACCGTCCAGTATCGCTCCACCCGGCTGATCGGAAGAACCGAATTCCGCTCAATGATCGGAGACATGATCGCCGGTCCTTTCGGATCCCCGTGAATGATCTCGGTTCCGAGTGTAAACGGACATATATCTGTAAGAAGTACATCCCGCACTGCCTGCTGTCGTTCCTTAATCCCGGCATACATTCCGGCGCCGACCGCAACCGCAACATCCGGATCGATCTCACACCGCGGTCTTTTGCCGCTCAAAAACTGCAGATAATTCTGCACGATCTTCATCTTACCGGATCCACCGATCATAATGATCTCGTCAATATCCTCCCATCCATAACCACTGTCGTTCATCGCCCGTTTCAGCGGAATCCCGATTCCTTCCAGCAGCTTTGCAGACACCTCCAGAAGTCCTTTCGCATCCAGTTTCATCTGGTAAATCTGTCCGCCGATCACAACCTCCATCTCGCCCTCCGGCGCATCAGTCAGTGTACGTTTCAGCTTCTCACTCTCCCGGATCAGGCTGGCTCTTTCTTCATTAGTGATCTTTCCTTCATCAATCCGATTGACACTTAGGAATTTTTCCGCAATTGCACGGTTCACATCATCCCCACCGAGATGATTGTCTCCGGCAACTGCCACAATCTCGATCACACTGTCAAATGCATCTACGATCGAGATATCCAGAGTTCCTCCGCCAAAATCAAACACCAGAAAGGTCTGATCCTCCTTAGTCTTTCCAAAGCGATAGGCAAGTGCTGCCGCCGACGGCTCATTGACCAGACGCTCCACAGTAAGTCCGGCAAGCTCTCCTGCCATCTTCGTCGCATTTCTCTGAAAATCATTAAAATACGCCGGGACACTGATGACTGCCTCTTCAACCGGCTCACCCAGGTATTTTTCCGCATCTTCTTTCAGCTGCCGCAGGACCATGGACGACAGATCTGCCGCTGTAAACCGCCTGTTTCCAAGCATAAATGTCTTCTCCGTCCCCATAAAACGCTTGAAACTTGCCACTGTATTTTCCGGATGGGAGATCAGACGCTCTTTCGCCGTTCTCCCTACCAGCATCTCACCGTTCTCATCAATTCCTACTACCGACGGTGTTAAATATTCTCCCAGATTATTTGGAATCAACGTGCATTTATCATCCTGCCACACGCTTACCAGACTGTTTGTTGTTCCAAGATCAATTCCTACCGTTGCCATATGACCGACCTACTTTCTCATTCGTGTTCCTGTTCCATCTCTTTTCGCCCGTTTCAAACGGTTCAGTGTCACTTCTTTTTCATGGAAGATCACCTTGCTCTCCGTTCCTTCTTCAAACAGATATACCTCTTCCACGCTGTCATTTTTCTGTAATTTCATACCGCGCACACCAACTGCACCCTTTTTCTTCTCCGAAACTTCTTCCGCCGGGAAACGGAGCACAAATCCATTCTCCGTCATCAGAACTACATCCTGCACATCCCGGATCGGCCGGATACTTACCAGTGCATCTTCATCCTGCAGTTTCGTTGCCGCGATTGTCCGCTTAGTTACCTGGAATTCACTTCCTGCCACCTTTTTGATCATTCCCTGCTTCGTGACAAACAGGAATTTTGAGAAAAAGAGTTCTCTGTCATCACACAGATATACGATTTCTTCTTTTGTACTGTCAAAATTACTTACATTGTCGATTGGAAATCCTTTGTCCCTGAATTTTCCATAAGGTAGATCCATCACTTTGATCTGATGCATCTTGCCATCCGATGTAAAAAGACACAACTTGCCAGTATTCATACAGCGCAGAATATACTTATTCTCCTTATCTGCCGCTTCCCGGTTACGTTCATAGACGGATCCATCCACCGTCTTTGCATAACCAAAACGGTCCATCAGAAGGACAACCTCCTGCTCCTGTACTTTATTTTCCTCAAACACAGCTTCTTCTGCATTCTCGATCTTCGTTTTACGCTTCACGGCATATTCTTTTTTCAGCGCATCCAGATCATCAATGATCACCTGCGCCATAGAATCATAATTATTCAGAATATCCTCATATTTTGCAATATTTGCAAGCGTTGTCTCATGCTCCTTCATCAGCGCCTCGATTTCCAGACCGATCAGCTTGTACAGACGCATCTCCAGAATTGCCTGTGCCTGCCGGTCGGTAAACCGGAGCATGGATGCCATCTTCTCAGATCTTTTCGACTTAAACTTGATCTTCTCCGTCGTACCTGTTGTCAGACATTCTTTTGCATCCCTGATGGACGAGCTTCCACGCAGGATCTCAATGATCAGGTCGATCACGTCACACGCCTTGATCAGACCTTCCTGGATTTCTTTTTTATCCTGCTCTTTTTTCAGCAGCGTCTTGTATTTTCTGGTTGCAAGTTCAAACTGGAAATCTACATGATGTTCGATGATACGTTTGAGTCCCAGTACTTCCGGTCTGCCATCAGCTACCGCAAGCATATTGACACCAAAGGTATCCTCCAGTCTGGTCTTTTTATAAAGCATGTTGATCAGATTGTCCACATCTGCATCACGCTTCACTTCAATTACAATACGGATTCCTTCCTTGGAAGACTGATTGGAAATGTCTACGATGTCACTGGTCTTCTTTGTCTCCACCAGATTGCAGACATCGTTCAGAAATTTACCGATTCCGGCTCCGATCATGGTGTACGGGATTTCGGAAATGACGATCTTCTTCCGTCCGCCTTTTATCTCTTCCACATCTACTTTTCCACGAATCTTGATCTTTCCGGTTCCAGTCTCATAAATTTCTGCCAGATCATCTTTATTGACGACAATCCCGCCTGTCGGGAAATCCGGTCCTTTGATGTATTTCATCAGCTGTTTTGTCGTGATGTCATTGTTCTTCATGTATGCCTTAACCGCATCCACAATCTCGCCCAGGTTATGTGTCGGAATACTGGTTGCCATACCAACTGCGATTCCTTCCGCACCGTTCAGCAGAAGGTTCGGAATTCTTACCGGAAGAACTGCCGGCTCTTTTTCTGTCTCATCAAAATTCGGTACAAAATCAATGATATCTTTGTCCAGATCGGCAAGATATGCCTCCTGTGTGATTTTCGCCAGTCTTGCTTCAGTATAACGCATGGCTGCAGCCCCGTCTCCTTCAATGGAGCCGAAGTTTCCATGACCATCTACCAGGATCATTCCTTTTTTGAATTCCTGTGCCATAACAACCAACGCTTCATAGATCGAGCTGTCTCCATGTGGATGATATTTACCCATGGTATCCCCGACAATACGCGCACATTTACGGTATGGTCTGTCATAACGGATTCCCAGCTCATACATGTCATAGAGTGTTCTTCTCTGTACCGGTTTCAAACCATCCCTGACATCCGGGAGGGCTCTGGAAATGATAACACTCATGGCATAGTCAATATATGATTTTTTCATCAGCTCCGAATATTCCGTCCGGATGATCTGTGACTCTTCCATTTTCTCTTACCTCTTCTAGTTTATGTTTTCTGATACACAGACTTTCCCCTTTTGAAAATCCATGCCTTTCCGATCTGTTTTTAAATATCCAGTTCTGCCTCTGTCGCATTTTCATAAATAAATGCGCGGCGCGGCGGAACTTCTGTTCCCATCAGCATCTCTGTTACACCGGATGCCATACGTGCATCCTCGATCTCGATCCGTTTCATCATTCGAGTTTCCGGGTTGAGGGTTGTCTCCCAGAGCTGCTCTGCATCCATTTCACCCAGACCTTTGTATCGCTGCAGGGTAA
>ERZ1673739.3120-NODE-3120-length-11895-cov-9.591047_pt1 | contig 11895 bp, 12 predicted proteins | sample MGYA00580210_ERZ1673739 | MGnify/ENA primary metagenome ERZ1673739 (study PRJEB41218, sample SAMN15661749) | gut metagenome | host: Homo sapiens | place: Canada: London | collected 2015-08-20/2019-03-30 | study: EMG produced TPA metagenomics assembly of...
GTGTAGAGCAGGGGAAAAGGTGGAGATAATATCAAATCCTTACCTATTGCTATAACTCTTAAGGGCCACCGGAGCAATGCTTAAGAAAAACGGTTACAACGTAAAGGTGCTTAATCTCATTGACATGGCAAGATCTGACTGTTACAACCCATTCAACTACATACGAACTGAAAATGATGTGATAAAGCTTGTCACAAATCTAATCAGTAATACAACGCCAAAGGAATCAGCCCCAACTGACCCATTCTGGGAACACGCGGAGGGGATGCTTCTGCAGGCGTTGTTTTATTATGTATGGCTTGAAATGCCATCTAACAGAAAGAACTTTCAGACAGTATTAAAGCTGCTGTCGGAGGCAGAGGTTGATGACAAGAAGGATTCAAAGCTGACTATCAGAATGAAGAAACTTGCAGAAACAAGTCCGTTGGGTGAACACCATCCGGCATACAGACAGTACATGAAGGTTGTAAGAGGTGCAGGAGACACAGTAAGGTCAATCATCATTTCTGCAAACTCAAGACTGGCATTGCTGGAAAATCCACAAATCTTAAGAATACTGTCAAAGGATGACCTTCATATAGAGGAACTTGGAATTGGAACAAAAAGAAACAGAAAAAAGAGAACAGCTTTGTTTTGCGTAATACCTGATTCAGACAAATCCTACAACTTTATTGTGGGAATGCTTTACACACAGTTGTTTCAGGAACTTTATTATCAGGCAGACTTTAAGTTTGGAGGCAAACTGCCAATTCAGGTAACACTGATGATGGATGAATTTTCAAATGTTGCACTTCCTGATGACTTCTGCTCACTTCTTTCAACAATGCGAAGTAGAAGAATAAGTGCAGTGATAATCATTCAGAACCTTGCCCAGATAAAGGCACTGTTCAAGGCTACCTGGGAGACCATCACGGGAAACTGTGACACTCTTGTTTATCTTGGAGGCAATGAGAAATCAACCCATGAGTACATTTCAGAGTTGCTTGGCAAGGGAACCATAGACAAAAGGTCAACAGGTGAAACCAGAGGAGTGCACGGAAGTGCCTCAAGAAACTATGACGTTCTTGGAAGATCTTTAATGAATCCTGATGAGGTAAGAAACATGGATAACAAGAACTGTCTCATTTTCATAAAAGGATTTAATCCGATATTTGATGAAAAATACTGGCCCTTTGCTCATAAAAACTTTAAGCAGACAGAGGACGGTGGGGCAAAGCCTTACACTCACAATGTACGAAAGGGCAATAAAATCAGGGACGGATTAAAACTTTACAGTGAAAGAGAGATAAATGAAATTGAAAAGTCGGGAGAAAGGGTCAACATCATAGACCTGTCACCACAGGAGATTGCAGCATTGCAGGAAAATGAGTTTCAGATGGAAGTCAGGGTAAATGACAATGACCTAAGGGAAGAACTTACAACAAGACTGTGCACAATGGATTTTTCAGAGGAGCAGCTTAAGGAAGCGGGTAAGGCACTTGAAATGAATGTAAGGTCTGAATATCTGCTTGAATACCTAAAGCCTGAAATATCCGTTGAGGAAATGAAGGATAAATTAAAAAAATATCAAGAAAGATAAGGAGAAAATCAGAAATGAAGAGATTAAAGAAAAACATAAAAGAAATAACATCATGCCTTTTGGGGGCAACATACATGACGGCAGTTCAGGTAAACAGTGTGCTTGCAGCAAGTGATGCAAGCTCAGTAACAAAACCACTTGATAACTTAAAAACACTGGTGCTTGCCATAATTGGTGCAATTGGAGTAATAATTCTTGCAAAGAATGTAATGGAGTTTGCTCAGGCGTATCAGGCAGCCGACTCATCAACAATGAACTCGGCACTTAAGGGAATAGTTGCAGGAGTAATGATGGCAGGCATTTCATCAGTACTAGGAATACTTGGATTCTAGAGGGAGGTGCAACATGAACGAAGTGAATGTTTTGGAATGCACCGACCCAATTGCCGACAAGCGAAGCGAGGGCACGTTACCGAAAGGAGGTGCAACATGGACATATTTAGCTTAGGAGGTGTCATCCTTGATCTTTTGCAGACAGTTGTTGAATTTTGGAATGACAAGGTGTCACTGGTCTTCGAACTGTTGGGGCAGTCCCCGGTAAGTTTTAAGGACGGAGGACCCTGGGGAGTGATTGCAAACCTTGAACCAATATTTGTGGCGGTTGGCTCATCCCTTGTGGTTTTGTTCTTTGTCATAAGCTTCTGTTCGGAGAGCATTGACATAAAGGAAGAGGTCAGGTTTGAGACCATTCTTCGAATGTTAATGAGAATCGGAATAGCAGAATGGCTTGTGGCAAACAACGTGACAATAATGAAGGCATTCTTTACATCAGCGGGAAATCTTGTGGGTCTGATGACACAGGGAAAAACAACAAAGTTGAAAATCCCGGATGAGCAGAAGGAAATCATAAAAAATCTTGGATTTGGAGAAAGCCTTTTGATGATGATACTTGCAGTAATCATTGCACTGGTAATAATCTTTTGCGGATTCATGCTCATATACACGGTGTACTTTAGATTTCTAAAGATACTTGTTATTGTACCCTTCGGTGCACTTGCCTTTTCAACAGTAAGCGGAAACCGAATGGTAAGCCATTCCGCAGTAAGCTATGCAAGGTACTTTCTTTCAATAGTGCTGGAGGCAGTAACAATGGCACTTGCAATAATCGTGTGCAACGCATTTCTAAATGCAGGACTTCCAACCTTTGCAAGCAATTATGCAGACTGGACAAAGGCACTTATGTACATGTGCGAGCTTACGTTCAGCGTGGCAATGACCGTTGGAGCTGTAAAGGGAGCGCAGGGATTAACAGGCAAGGCACTAGGACTATAGAAACATTAAATAAGAAGATATAAAAGGTATTAAGCAGGAATGCACAGAAAATGTCATATAAAAATGTACAAAAAATATCATATAAGAATGTACAAAAATGATAATCAGGAGGAAGAAAATGAACATATCAATAAACAGGGACATAGAAAAATATCAGGAAACGGTGGTCATGGGACTGACCGCAAGACAGCTGATATTTTCCATTGCATCAATAGCATGTGGCGGAGCAATTGTTCTTCTGACATATAAGCATGTGGGACTTACGGGAAGTGCATACATTGCAATTCCCGTGGTGGCACCACTTGCCTTAAACGGATTTTATTCATATCAGGGAATGAGCTTTACCCAGATGTTAAGAAGAAAAATGTGGTTTGCATTTAAAAACAGACCACTTACATACATTTCAGAGGAAAGTGAGAAGACCATTGAAATGATGCAGATGGAAGAGGAGAGAATGCAGCAAAGATTGATTAAGGAAAACAGAAAAAAGGAAAAGAAGAAAAATAAACACAAGAAGAGTAACAAACAGATACATACGGAGGATTTAAGATGAACATATTAAGTGACAGATTTTCTGAAATAAAGAAGGCTTCGGAACCCCTTTACAGGACACCAAAGTCGGTTCAGGAAACAGTGGAAATATTGAAAATATCAGAAGGTGGAATTTTTGAGGTGGCAGAGGGAAGATACTCAAAGACATACAGATTCAGTGACGTGAATTATGCAACAAGAACTGAAAATGAGCAGGAAAGCTTCTTTCAGAAATACTGCAAATGCCTTAACTCATTTGACTGCACCTTCAAGATAACGGTAAACAACAAGAACAGGGACATGGAGGCATTAAGAAATGAGGTAATGCTTAAGTACAGAAATGACGGATTCGATAAGATGAGGGAAAGTTACAACAGGATCATTGAGGAAAAGATACTTGAGGGAAGACAGGGCATTGAGCAGGAAAGATATCTTACCATAACAATTGAGAGAAAGAACTTTGAGGAGGCAAAGGCGCAGTTTGCAACAATTGAGGCATCAATGTTTAGAAGTTTTGCCGAACTTGGTTCAAAGCTGACACCACTTACAGGAAATGAAAGGTTAAAGATTCTTCACGACTATTACAGACTTGGCAGGGAGGATGAATTTAACTTTGACATAAGTCAGGGAAGAATTACCGGAACAGACTTTAGAAATGAAATCTGCAACACAAGAATAAAATATCATCCGGACTACTTTGAGGATGAGGGAAAGGTTGGAAGGGTTCTTTTCATAAAGAAATATCCTACATACCTGTCTGACAGATTTTTTACGGAGCTGACATTTCTGCCGGTACATTCGGTTACAAGTGTGGATGTGGTTCCGGTGCCAAAGGACCTGACAATGAAGATGCTGCAGAAAAAGTATCTGGGCATTGAGTCAGACATAATAAAACAGCAGAGAACAAGAAACAGAAACAATGACTTTTCATCAGACATTTCATATGCAACAAGACAGAAGAAAAAGGACATTGAGGAGATAATGAACAACGTAAGGGAAAATGATGAAAGCCTTTACTATGTTTCAGTGACAATGATTGTAATGGCAGATGACAGGGATGAACTTGAAAGCATCTGTGAGACAGTGGATTCCATTGCAAAGGGAGCAGGATGTGCTGTTGACACATGCATGTACAAACAGAGGGAAGCTGTTAACACAACACTTCCAATAGGAGTAAGACAGATTGAGACAATGAGAACAATGCTTACACAGAGCCTTGCAGTGCTGATGCCGTTTAACGTGCAGGAACTTTGTGACAGAAACGGCATTTACTATGGCGTAAACCAGATATCCAAAAACATAATTGTGGGCAACAGAAAGAAACTCTTAAACGGCAACGGATTCATATTTGGTGTGTCAGGCGCAGGAAAGTCATTTCAGGCAAAGATGGAAATGGGCTCAGTTTTACTCTCAACAGATGATAATGTAATTGCAGTGGATCCAATGAATGGTGCGAAACGTTCCTACTTGAAAAGAGTAGGCGCAATCTTTATTAAACTTTATGCTTAATTAGATTGCGAACTGAATATGCGAAAAGTCAAATGAGAGGGTAACGCCTTGAAGGGCTTTCCTTAATATTCCGACTGGCGCAGTAGTGGATAAACACTAAAGTGTCAGAAGCTCGGGGAAGTCGGCAGAAGTCTACCGTAACATTTAAGTTGACGAAAGTCACCTAGAGGTAGGTGGTGTAGATGATATGCCGGAGGTCTATAAAATATCTATGGTTAGTATGCACAGATGAAGCTTTTGCTGAGTAGAGTGATGTGCTGACGAATCTCTGAAGGTACGGGTCTAGATGGGGATGTAATCGAAAGGTTATGTGACACAGCTGTGTCGTTACTTGTGGATGAGTAAGAGTCGTTCATATGAAAGTCCATACGATATTAAAGGTATCGGATAAGTAACAGGCTTATAGGAGAAACCTAAGGGTATATGTAAAGATAGCATATTTGGAACGTTGAAAGCTGATAACGCGGAGAGTTTATCCTCAATGAAGCGGTTGCAGGGAAAACATAAGTGCGACTAGCGTATGTATAACTTGCATTTAATTCAGTGTAAGCGGTGGTGTGTACCAATGAAGTTGTGATAATAAGCAATGGAGGGATAGCCACTAGTCAAGACATAAGAGTAGATTTTGGGTTCAGTATGGGTTCTTGTAAGACTAATAGATGTATTTCTCTGAAAGGAGGGTGCAGACCATGCTGAAGAAGGACAAGCTAAGGTATAACGAATACTATGACATGCAGTCTGTATATGATGAGTTGTACCAACAAAGCAGAAACAACAATAATTTTTACAAGTTAATAGAGATAATAGGTTCAAAACAGAATATAAGATTGGCTTATAAAAACCTAAGAGGCAACTCAGGTAGTCATACAAAAGGAACTGATGGACTGACAATTGAAGACATTGGGAGATGCTCCGATAAAGAAATGATAGACACAGTAAGAGGAATGTTGTCAGACTACAAACCTAAAGCTGTACGTAGAGTCTTAATTCCAAAGCCAGGTTCTGACAAGAAAAGACCACTAGGAATTCCGTGTATATGGGACAGACTGGTTCAGCAATGTATATTGCAAGTGTTAGAACCGATATGTGAACCTAAGTTCCATAACCATTCATATGGTTTCAGACCGAACAGAAGTGCACACCACGCACTGAGCAGAATGGTAAGTTTAATCAACTTGGGAAGACACTACTATTGTGTAGATGTGGACATTAAAGGATTCTTTGATAATGTAAACCACGGAAAACTTCTAAAGCAGATATGGGGACTTGGAATAAGAGACAAAAGACTAATATCAATTATCGGTAAACTTTTGAAGAGTGAAATACAAGGTGAGGGAATACCGACTAAGGGAACACCGCAAGGTGGAATAATATCACCCTTGTTATCCAACATTGTCTTAAACGAGTTGGATTGGTGGGTAAGCGACCAATGGGAAACTTACAAACCACGCAGAGCCAAAAGTGAAACATTTCACAATTATGCTCATCAGTACACAAACCTTAAGGATGGCTATATAGTCAGGTATGCAGATGATTTTAAAATAATGTGCAGAACTTATGCAGAAGCACAAAGATTCTATTATGCGGTAGTAGATTTTCTTAAAAACCGCCTAGACTTGGACATCAGTCCAGAAAAGTCCAAGGTGACAAATCTTAAAAAAAATTCTTCCGAATTCCTCGGGTTTAAGATAAAAGTACTACCAAAGAAATCATCAAGGTATGGATATATAGCAAAAACTGATATGTGTAATAAAGCATTTAATAAGGTTAAAGCCAATATAAAGAACAATCTAAAAGATATACAGATGCATACAGTAAAGGAAAACATTATAAAATACAATAATGCAATTATTGGTGCACATAATTATTACTGTGTAGCAACTAATGTATACAACAACTTTGATAGGATTGATTTTGAATTGTTAAGAACTCATAAAAACCGATTAAGGAACAAAGCCAAACGGGTCAGATTTTCTGAAGTGCCAAAGGATTTTCAGAAGTTTGTACAAGGAGTCAGAGGGAATCGAAGAATCTATAAATTAATGGATATGTATATGGTTCCCATAGTAGGCGTTCATCATAAATCGCCCATGAATTTCTCACAAGATATAACAGATTATAGTGAAAGTGGGCGAAAGAAGATTCATAGCAATCAAAAGGCGGTCTCTAGGAGCAAGCTGAGAGCTATGCAACTAGCATTTGATGAATCTGAAAGCGTGGAGTTTAGGAGCAATGCAGTATCACGATTTGTGGCTCAATATGGCAAATGCTATGTTACAGGAGAAATCCTGGAAGCCGATGAATCAGTTGCAATGCGGATTAAACCAAAAAGCCGAAACGGTACGGATGATTATTCAAATATCATTATTGTATCAAAGCTCATAGCCCAACTTATAAGTGACGCGAGCACAGAAGGCTTGAGTGCATTTGATGAGAATCAAAAGAAGAAAATCAATAAATTTAGAAGAGGCAGAAAACTGAAATTGGTTAATTAGAACTTGTAAATCTACTTGAACTTGATGGAACGCCGTGTGCGGTGAAAGTCGCACGCACGGTGTGGGACGGGGGAAAAGCTAGAGATAACATCAAAGGCTTACCTATCGTCATAATATGAGGATGTCACTGAAAAATACAACGGAACTTACATAAACATTTCAACAAATACAAGAAACTACATTAATCCCATGGACATGGATGTGTGGAATCTGGACGTATTGGACAGCAAGGGCTGGGTAAGAGACAAGTGTCAGTTCATGTTAAGCATCTGTGAACAGATAATGAAAGAAATAACACCACAGCAGAGGTCAATCATTTCAAGATGCGTAAAGGACTTGTACATGGACATTGCAAGAAGCAGGGAAAAATATGTTCCCACAATGGAAGACTTGTACAACAGACTTCTTGAACAGGAAGACAAGGAAGCAAGGGACGTGGCACTTGGACTTGAAATATTTGTTACCGGAGCACTAAACATATTCAACCATCAGACAAACATAAATGTAAACAACAGATTCATTGTGTATGGAATAAGAGACCTTGGGGAATCCCTTGCACCACTTGCAATGCTTGTAATGATGGAAACAATACAGCAGAAGATAATTGATAACGGAGAAAGGGGAATAGCAACATGGTTTTACATTGATGAGGTGCATGTTCTTCTGAATTCGCCGTTTAGTGCAGAATATCTTCGCCAGATGTGGAAAAAGGTCAGAAAGCAGGGAGGTCTTTGTACAGGAATAACACAGAACATAGTGGACCTTTTAATGAGTGAGACAAGCACAACAATGCTTTCAAACTCTGCATTCATACTACTTTTAAATCAGTCGAGCAAGGACATTGAAAAGATAGTGGAGTCGCTGGAAATATCAGAAGAGCAGCTTAATTATGTGATAGATTCACCGTCAGGATGCGGACTTATAAAATGCGGAAGCAGAATGGTGCCGTTTGACAATGTAATTGACAAGGACAGCGAGTTGTACAGACTGTATAACACTAATCTGTATGAGAAGATGGAAAATGGCAAAGAGGATGAGTAAATCTATTAGAGAGTAGATAAAATATAATTGCTGGGAGATGGGCGGTGTGGTAGAATTGTGTAGGTTAGAATGTAAATGAGTGCAACATAAATTTACACTCATATCTTAGGAGGGTAAAATGAAAGTAATAGCAATTGCTGCTGTGACAGCCGGTGGAAAAACAACTATAGTTAATGAACTGAAGAATCAAATTGCAAATACGAAAGCTTTGTATTTTGACGATTATTCTTTTGAAGGTGAAGTTGATAATTTTTATGAATGGACGAAACAAGGAGCAGATTATAATGTATGGAATTTGAGTCCATTGGTAGAAGATGTTATTGATATAAAAAATTCAGATTGTGAATATCTATTGCTAGATTATCCTTTTGCATACTGTCACAAAGCCTTAAGAGACTATATTGATTGTGCAATTTTCATAGATACCCCATTAGACATTGCAATGGCAAGAAGGGTTTTGCGAGACATGAAAAACGCTACAGGTGAGGAGATTAGACAAGAGATGGAGACATACCTAAAGTATGCCAGAATTGCTTATGTTCAAATGTTAAAAGACATTTTGCCGTCATCTGATTATGTAATAGATGGGACAAAAGAATTATCTGAAAAGGTTGACGAAATAAAAAAGATTATTTTATCGCTGTAGAATTAATTTGCCACAAAGGTTTATCGTTGGAGGGAGTGATGAAATTGAAAATTGAAACTGATAGATTAGTAATTCGTTCTATTCAGTACGGAGATGAGAAGAGTTTTGCAGAGATGGCACAAGATGGTAGCTTGGAAGCAATAGGATTTGATTGTAATTGTTCTGAATGGATTGAAGATTGGATAGAAGAAGCCGTTGAATATGATAAAAGGGATAACCCGGAAAATGATTATTTGGCATATACAGTTTGTCTCAAGAAAGACAATAGAATTATTGGTTCGGTTGGGTGTTCATGGTACAATGATTTTGAGCAAACAGGTGTTACATATTTTTTGGGAAAGGAATATAGAGGAAAGGGTTATGCTTTGGAAAGTCTGAAAGCATATATAGAATATTTCTTTAAGCAATATCCAATAAGAAGAATTATTGCTACAATTCGAGATGATAATATAAATTCTTGGAAACTATTGGAAAAGACAGATTTTTATTTGCGTGATAAGAAAATGTGGAAGGATTACGATGATTCAAAAGAATGTATGTATAGGTTTTATGAATTTGTGAAGCAATAAGGAATAAAAATGATAACAAATAAATTGAGTGAGGACAATAACAATAATGGAATATATATTTGAAACAAGAAACTTGAAAATTAGAAGATTTGAAATACAAGATGCACAAAAATTATATAAAAATCATCTTGAAGAAGAGGTAAAAAAATGGATACCTAACGAAAGTTATGCAGACATTCAAGAGGCACGGGAAGCAATAGGGTTTTATGCAGAGTGTGTTAATGAAAAGCATTTACCATTTGTATTGGCTGTAGAATTAAAGGAAAATGGAGAATTAATTGGAGATACAGGCATAAATGAAGTTGATGGAAAACCAAATGAGGTAGAAATCGGTTATACAATTTGTAAAGAATATAGTGGAAATGGTTATGCAACAGAACTTGTGCAAGGAATGACAAAGTTTGCATGTGAAACCTTTAAAGTAAAGATTTTATATGGTCGTGTTATGCATGGAAATAATGCTTCGGTACGAGTATTAGATAAGAATGCATATTCATTTGTTTCAGAAGAATTTGATGCAGATGATGATCCATACGGCAAGGGAATGTTAATTTATAAGAAAGAATGTTAGTTTTATATTGATAATATAAGAAATATTGGAAAGAAAGGAAAAAAGTCATGGAGAAAGGAAAAATTATTTTCTTAAATGGAGTAACCAGTTCAGGGAAAACATCAATTGTAGAGGCATTGCAGGATACTGACGATATATTCTTTTATGTTGTGGCAAATGATTTGTTTGAAGAAATGATTGGAGAAAAATATTTAAGGGAGAATTACTGGAAATATTTAAGTGAAGTGATAATAATGATGTATCATACAGCAAAATTATATTCCGATATGGGTAAAAATGTTCTAATTGATGGAATTTTAGTCGAAAGAGATGAGATAAAACCACATTATAAGCAAATGTTAGAAATTTTTAATGATAATCCACTGGATATAATTGAAGTTTATTGTCCTTTAGATATATGCAAACAAAGAAATATTGAACGAGAGAATAGATATGCGGAGCAATCAGCAGAACAACATGAAATAATGTCAAAGGGCATAAAATATAGAATGCGAGTTGATACTAGCATACATAGTCCCAAAGAATGTGCAGATATTATTTTGAAGGAACTGTTTAAATAATTTAACAATTTACAAATTATATAGAAAACTAAAAGTATTATATCTAAACGCCAAGTTAGCATAAAGCTAGCCTGGCGTTATTTTTTACCCAAAATCAAGGAGGACAACATGAAAATAAACAAGGAGCAAGAAGTTAAGACAGAAATACACAAGAAAAAGACCGGAAAGATTCATAAAAAGAATGAAGCTAAAATTGACAACAAATCAATGACAACCAGAGCCAAAAGAAGTGTAAATTTAGCAGGAATAATGGCTGAATCAACTATTACTGAAAATGTTGAGGGTGGTGAAAACATTGATGGAGCATTTGAGGCAACAGGCATTGCAATAAGAGCTGTAAAGGGAGCGATAAGCGAAGGTAACCGAATTAGAAAAAAGGTGAGCACGTCAAAACTACAAAAGGAAGTGGCAGGCAAGAGAATCAGAAAGAAAGCATCGACCAAAGGTAAAGAACTTGCCAAAAAGTCAGTCAAGAATACATCAAGAAATGTGGCAAAGAAAACATCCAAAAAGGTAGTCAAGGATACAACAAAGGAAGGTACAAAACTTGCAGTAAAAATAGGCACTACAGCGGCAGGTCCTGAAGGCACATTGATTGGAATGGCTGCAGGTGAAGCGGTGGGAATGAAGATTGAAAACACATTTTACAGGGCAGAGCAAAAAAGCAGGATGATGAAATATTTCATGGACAAGCTAAAGCCCGGTGAGGAGCAAAACGACAGCATATTCAAACTTGTAAGAAGCCTGATAAAAAACAAGATGGCATATATGATTAAGCAGGTGGCATCCTTGCTTGCACCATTGGTAGTTCCAATACTAGTAGTGGTAATGGTTGCAACAGGAATTGTGTTTCCAATCATAGCAGTGCTATACAATTCACCATTTGCAATCTTTCTTCCACCACTTGAAAGAGGAGATACAATACAGACTGTAACAACACAGTATGTAGCTGAATTTAATCAGGAAATACAGACACTGGTGGATGAACACAAGGATGCGGATGAGGGCAGAAAAGTGTATGTGGATTATGAAGGAATGAACAGCGAGCCTTCAAACTACTATGACACAATGTGCGTGTACATGGTGAAATATGGTTACGAAAACACGGCAACAAAAATGAATG
>ERZ1673739.3121-NODE-3121-length-11890-cov-4.799578_pt1 | contig 11890 bp, 10 predicted proteins | sample MGYA00580210_ERZ1673739 | MGnify/ENA primary metagenome ERZ1673739 (study PRJEB41218, sample SAMN15661749) | gut metagenome | host: Homo sapiens | place: Canada: London | collected 2015-08-20/2019-03-30 | study: EMG produced TPA metagenomics assembly of...
TAAAATCCTGCGGGACTTATACTCCCGTACCGGTTCGATTCCGGTCTGCGGCATGACTAAAAGCTCTTGGATTCCAAGAGCTTTTTTCATTTCTTATGTTATTATTGTGTTATTTCTAAAAAATAAAGTCCTCATACATTGCTTCTTGTTGATTAAAAGACAATAGGCAGTGTATGGGGACTTTGATAATTGGTTTAATCCGGATTGATCAGACCTGTATTCTGTCTGCAACTTCGTTTCCCAGAACAACTTTACGTTTGGATGTACGGATGATCAGACTGTCTTTATATTTCTGAAGTACTTTGATGGTGCTTCCCTCATGGATATCCATGGTGTTCATAAATTTTAATACTTCCGGTAATCCAAACATCCATTTTATTGTATAAGTTTCGCCCTGGCAGGATTGTGATAGTGGCTGCATAAAAATTCCTCCTGTTTAAAAAAACGGAAAAGCTTCGAGTATATTTTTATAAGAGATACCAGAAATATACAACGAAGCAGTTTTCGAATAACTGTTAAATAAATTGTATAACTTGAATATATAGTTCGTCAATTATAACATGATTTTGTGCAAAATATCAAAATCTATTCATTGTTTCAGATGTTCAATTGTTTCAGATATTTATCTAAATCATATAAAACAGTTATTGAATGTAGAGCCACATAACCAAAACAGATTGTAAACATATGTATATTCTCTATGGAAAAGTAAGAAATACGCTTCGCCAGATAAATGGATTTATCAGATAAAAGAATTCTTTAAAATTTTTTATCTTTTACAGGGTAATCTGATCAAGGAGTTTTTCAATTGTATGCATATGTTCTGTCATAATCTGTTCAGACAGTTCTGCATTATGAGAGGCAATCGCCTGAATCAGCCTTGTATGCTGGGAGTCAATTTCCGGAGAAGATTCATTCTGATTCATAAAATGAGAACGAATTCCGGTGATCATATTTTCAGTAAGCTGTGCAGAGGCATTCAGTACACTGAGAATCAGGGGATTTGCTGCAATCTGAGCAATTTTCAGGTGAAGATCACGGTCAAGATCGCCGCGTAATACTTCATCCTGTGTACTGTCCAGTTTTGCAACGATAAGCCGGAGTTCGGCAACATCCAGGGGAGTGCAGTTCTGGGCAGCCAGGAATGCAGCCTTACTTTCCAGAGCGGCACGAAGCTGCAGAGCATCCTGAATCTTACTGTTATACATCTGAAATAAGATAGAGAGAGGTTCTGTCAGACAATTTTTCAGATCATCTGCAATGTAGTTTGCGCCACCATGAACGCTGGTGGTAATTCCTAGGAGAGATAAAGCCTTTAAGACTTCTCTTAATGCAGGACGGGAAATACCCAGTTCTTCTGCCAGAATACGTTCCGCAGGCAAGGTATCTCCCGGCTGCAGTTCTCCTGTCTGAATCTGTTCTATAATCTGTTCCAGAACATCTTTGAATGTGTTGGTTTTGTCGATTTTTCTAAACATTTTTCTTCCTCGTAGTTTGTGTGTTGTTCGGCAATAAATAAAATAACCGCCTATTCTTTACCAGGAAGCAGGACGGCTATTTCTTGTCTTCAATTTTCTTGTCAAAAGTTCATTTTACTAAAGTCAATATACAGATCGTCATAGATGCCGGCTTTGATTGTATCAGCAAAAGTGTACTGTTCGGAATCACTGGTATCAAAATTATAAACCAGGATCAGGTTTTTGATTGGATCCACGATCCAGTATTCACGGACTCCGGCAGTACGATATTTAAACAGTTTGGTAAAATAGTCAGTTTTCCTGCTGCCTGGTGAAACAATCTCAATGATCCAGTCCGGAGCACCAAGACATCCCCGGTCATTCAGTTTATTGGGGTTACAGATCACGGAGACATCCGGTTCAACATAGTTTTTATCATCCTCATTCAGGAATACGGCGAACGGGGCGATATAGATCTTGCAGGAGCCGCCGTTGGTGTCAATATAGTCTGCAATCTTCCGGTATAGTGTTCCGGCAAGCTCCTGGTGTTTTCTGGTAGGTGGTGCCATGTAATATATTTGTCCGTCTATCAGTTCCGCCCTGGTTCCCTCTGGTAAGTTATAAATATCTTCTACCGTGTATTCCTTGTATTGTGGTAATGTCATATAAACACATCCTTTCATAAGAATTATTTGTTAGAAGATTGAAAATATTATTAATGTGTAACGGATATCTGCTGAAAATCAATAATTAAATCATAACCCATTGCAGAAAGAATTTTTTGAGCATCTTCAAAGCCAAAGTTCTTTTTGTTAAGCAGTTTAGTAAGTCCTTGTGGCTTTATATTTAATTGTTCAGCAATTTCTCTTTGCGATATTTGTTTTTCAAGCATAAGTTTTTTTATCTCAATAACGATTTGTTCATTATTTTTGTAATGCACAGACATAATACGCCTCCTTTTGAGTAAAGTATAATAAAGATAAGGTTATAAGTCAATCTAAAAAGATAAAAAATAATATAAAATATATTATAAAATGGTTGATAAATAACCCAAAAACGATTATATTATAATTGCTGCCCTTTTTTGGAATAAAACAGATGTATTGGGATAAAAATTGGGGTAAACCTAAAATGAGGATTGCAGAAATCCCTTAAAACAAGCACTTTTTCATGTTTTTTAATAAATTTTATAGTTTTATTATAAAATGTACAAAGTTCCATCACATTTATAAGTTATGATATATACATCTTAAGGAAGTGACAACCTTAAGAAAAAATCTTTCCTTTCCCTAAAAAGTGTAAAATGAACGATGAATCACCACTTCACTGGCAAGACCGCCGGAGAAGTGGTGATTTTGTGTCATCTTCTGTAACGATTAAAGCAGGCGTAGATTTCCTGTTTCCTGGGAAGGGCATATCCACATGAGATTTCAGAACTTTCTGCAAGGAAATTCATGCCTTCTTCTGTAAGTCTGGTCTGAAGGAGTTCTACAATCTCACTTAATGTCCGTTTGCCATCTATAAGATGTTCTGTTGCATATTTCAGCAGGAGACTTAAAGTGGCAGTCTGTTCAGAATCAACGAGCTGTTCGATATATCGGAGATCGATTTCCTGTTTTCCAAGAGAAAAGCAGTCTGTGCCAAAAACTTTTGTTTTGAGACGTTCTGTCGGCACCCCATGTCCGGAAAATTTTTGGCCTGTGCGTCTGGCAGGAGCAGAGGAAGCTTTTGCCATAATCCTGTGACTTTGTGGCTGATGAAACGGGCGGATACTTACGTCTGGAAGCGGATACTGGCTGCATAATTTTCTGGTGGAATCAGTGATATCCAAAGGTCTGTAATTATCCATCTGTATAATAGTATCTGCAATGTGAAAGAAAGCACCGGAGCTTCCGGCTACCAGAATCGTGGATATTTTGGATTCTTCAAAAAGCTGTCTTGCGCGTTCCAGAAATGGTGTAATAGGTTCTTTATCACGCTGGATTACCTTTTGCATAAAAGCATCCCGAACCATAAAGTTAGTAGCAGAGGTATCCTCATCCAGCAGAAAAACTCTGCTCTGAGCCTCCATACTTTCTACAATACCGGCAGCCTGTGAAGTGCTTCCGCTGGCATCCAGTGTGGAAAAAGAATGCGTATCTTTTCCGTTGGGCAGATCATTAATGAAAAGAGAAATGTCCACATCTTTTATAAAGCGTCCATCTTCGGCACGAAGCTTTACTGCTGTTTCGTCTGTGATCACATATTCCCTCCCATCGCCTGAAATATGATTGTATACTCCAAGTTCCAGGGCATTGAGCAAAGTGGATTTGCCATGATATCCGCCGCCGGCGATCAGTGTGATTCCCTGTGGAATTCCCATTCCTGTAATTTCTCCGTGGTGAGGGAGAGTTATGGAAACCCGAAGACTTTCAGGAGAAAAAAATGGAATGGAATTTTTCATGGGACGTGAAGAAATTCCGCTTTCTCTTGGAAGAATGGAGCCGTCTGCCACAAATGCCACAAGTTTCCGTCTGAGAAGTTCATGGCGTAAGAATTCCTGATCCTGTGCAAGTTCTATGCAGGATTTCAGTTCGGCTGCGTTTAAGTTTCTGTAAAAAAATGTTTTTTCCACACAGATAGGAAGAAAATCAAACAGGATTTTTTCCAGTTCTGTTGCCTGAATGGTACGGCCATTTGCGGGAAAACCGATGAAAAATCGTACAATAATATCTTTTGACGTGATCTCACAGGCAGTGCGCTTTAGAACTTCCTGTCCGCAATGACTGACGCAGATAAGGCCGCTTTTTCCGGAGCCTTTTGCACGGAAAGTATAATGACTGATCTGTTGTTCAAACTGGCGGATGAGATAATCACATAAAGCAGTGCGTGTCAGGGAATCCTTATAGTAGTCGCCGGGAAAAGCAGCCTGATGAAGCGGAATCCTGACGCTGATATGAGAAGGAGAGGCAAAGGGATCTCCCTGTACATGCTGGATACAGAGAAGGTAATTTTGAAACTGATAAATACCCTTCAGGGATTTATATGCCGGATAACTCTTCCGGTGTATTTCGTGAAGCTGCTGATGTAATTCTTCTGATGTTTTCATAAATAAGGTCTTTTCATTTTTATCTGAAAAATTTTATTAACAAATATTGAATTATTCGTTCAAAACCTTCCGCAAATTGTGACGGACATCTTGCACAAAGCATTTTTCAGACACGCTCTAGTTTTATATATCCCAGATTACTATAATAGAGGCAGAAAAAATTGTCCAGAGTATAGCAAAAATTCATCTGCCGTCTTAGAAGCGGATATTTACAATGGGAGCAGAGAACTTACCTGATTCAGTCAGAATCTTTTGCAAATTGTGACGAACATCTTGCAGAAAACATTTTTTAAATGTACTTCAGGAGTTCTTGTGGAAAAAATGGCTGTATTGTTTTATAATTATGTGGGAAAGACATATAAATAAAAAACAGCAGATGGATATAATTCCTTACCGGCTGTAAGGGATATGAACCATAAATATTATTGTAGCAGAAAGGTGGAACAGACAATGGAACGCAGAAATGCATGGCTGTCCTATACAGAGACAGAAGAACAGGAAATGGAAAAAGTAGTAAAAAGTTACCGTCATTTCCTTGATTTTGGAAAAACAGAACGTGAGTGTATCACACAGATCATCAAAGAGGCACGTGAGGCAGGCTATCAGTCTCTGGAAGAAAAAATGGCAGAGGGAAAGGGCCTGAAGGCTGGAGATAAAGTATATGCAGCAGGGATGAAAAAGATCATTGCACTTTTCCATATCGGAGAAGAGGATATTGCAAAGGGTATGAATATTCTGGGAGCACACATTGACTCTCCGCGTCTTGATGTAAAACAGAATCCTCTTTACGAGGACACAGACCTGGCATATCTGGATACTCATTATTACGGCGGAGTAAAGAAATATCAGTGGGTAACACTTCCTCTTGCCATGCACGGTGTGGTTGTAAAGAAAGATGGCAGTGTAGTGGAGGTAAATATCGGAGAAAGTGAAGACGATCCGATCGTATATATTACAGATCTTCTGATTCATCTTGCCGGAAAGCAGATGCAGAAAAAGGCAGCAGATGTAATTGAGGGAGAAAATCTGGATATTCTCATTGGAAGTAAACCGTTAAAAGATCTTCCGGATGAAAAAAAGAAAGACGCAGTAAAGCAGAATGTACTGAAGATTCTGAACGAAAAATACGGAATAGAAGAAGAAGATTTTCTTTCCGCAGAGCTTGAGATCGTACCGTCAGGTAAATCAAGAGAATGTGGTCTTGACAGAAGTATGATCGCAGCTTATGGACAGGATGACAGAGTATGCGCCTATACTTCTCTTCTTGCCATGCTGGAAATGGAAAATCCGAAACGTACCTCCTGCTGTCTGCTTGTAGATAAAGAGGAGATTGGAAGCGTTGGTGCAACAGGTATGCAGTCCCGTTTCTTTGAGAACAGTGTGGCAGAACTTCTGGATGCCATGGGAAATTATTCAGAGCTGACTTTAAGAAGAGCACTGAAAAATTCCAGCATGCTTTCTTCAGATGTAAGTGCAGGATTTGATCCTTCTTATGCAGAAGCTTTTGAGAAAAAGAATGCAGCTTACCTTGGAAGAGGAATTGTTCTGAACAAATTTACAGGTGCAAGAGGAAAATCCGGTTCTAATGATGCAAATGCAGAGTATGTGGCAAGAGTAAGGAAGATTTTTGATGACCATGAAATTGCATTCCAGACAGCAGAGCTTGGAAAAGTAGATGTAGGTGGCGGCGGAACCATCGCCTATATTGCAGCCCTGTATGGCATGGAAGTGATTGACAGCGGAGTTTCTGTACTGAGTATGCATGCACCGTGGGAAATCACAAGTAAAGCAGATATTTACGAAGCAAAGAAAGCATATAAGGCATTTCTTCTGGATGCGTAAAGAAAAATAGAAACAAAAATATAAAAGTGAATGTAAAAGAAAGATTCTCTCGTTATTTAAATTGGAGAGATTTTGGAAAAGGCAGTACTTTGGAAATCTGAAGTCTGCCTTTTTCTTTTCAGAGAATATCTGCCTGACAGCAGCAGATAGCTGATTTTGGAGGTAAAAATGGGAGAAGCACTTATCAGGGTAAAAGATCTGTGTAAAATTTATAATCCGGGAGAAAATGAAGTTCGTGCACTGGATCATGTAAATCTGGAAATTGATAAAGGTGAGTTTGTAGCCATTATCGGCCAGTCTGGTTCCGGAAAGTCCACATTTATGAATATGCTCGGATGTCTGGATGTTCCCACATCCGGAGAATATTTTCTCAACGGTACAGACGTGTCTACCATGGAAGATAACGAACTTTCAGAAGTAAGAAACCGGGAGATTGGATTTATTTTTCAGGGATTTAATCTGATATCCAATCTGACGGCAATTGAAAATGTAGAACTTCCTCTGGTTTACAGAGGAGTAGATAAAAAAACAAGACATAAGCTGGCTGTGGAATCTCTGACTATGGTAGGGTTGGAGAAGCGAATGGATCACAAACCAAATGAAATGTCAGGAGGACAGCAGCAGAGGGTTGCAATAGCCAGGGCCATAGCCGCACAGCCTCCGGTCATTCTGGCGGATGAACCTACCGGAAACCTGGATTCTGCGTCCAGTAAGGAAATCCTGCAGATTCTTAAAGATATGCATGAGAAAGGAAAAACAGTCATTTTGATCACACATGATAATGGAATCGCTGCACAGGCAAAACGTGTGGTAAGGATCATAGATGGAAAAATAGCATCTGATACAATCAATGAAAACTATGGAAAACTGGAATATGTAAAAGACCAGCTTGACGCATAGCATAAACAGGGAGTTATTTGAGAGGATTTTACTATGAAAAAAAAGAAAAGTAAGAAGAAAATCATTGCAGGAGCAGTAGTCATCCTGGTGGCAGCAGGAGGTATGGCTGTAATGGGACAGCGAAATTCCTCCGAAGATCAGGTTCCGCAGGTGCCGGTGGTAACTGCTGAAAAAGGAAATGTGGAAGAAGTTATAGATGCAACAGGAACGGTAGGAAGTGAAGAGGAAAAAACCTATTATTCTCCGGTAAATGCCCAGTTGAAAAGTGTATCTTTTGAACAGGGTGATGTTATCAAAAAGGGTACAAAACTGATTGAATTTAATACGGAAGATCTTGAGAAAGATAATCAAAAGGCAGAACTGAACCGGGCTTCTTCCAGATATGATTATGAAGATACACTGAATAAATCGGAGAAATCGGAAAAAAAGCAGGAAGATGCCAAAAAGAATGTAAAAGATCTGGAGAAAAAGATCAAGGACAAAAAAGCATATGTAGCATCTTTAAAATCTCAGATTTCCGCGGTGACTGCCCAGGCGCAGAGAGATGCCCAGGCTCAGGCGGCCGCCCAGGCAGCAGCCCAGGCCCAGGCATCTGCTCAGGCAGCAGCGGCAAAATCCCAGGCAGAGGCACAGAAACAGATGGAGATTCAAAATCAGTATCAGTCAGCTCTTTATACATATCAGACAGAAACACTGCCGCAGTATCAGCAGCAGCTTGCTGATCTGAACGCAAAATACAATGAGGCGCAAATGGCATATAACCAGGCAGACACTGCTTATCAGATGGCTTTTGCAACATGGCAGGCAGACGCTTCAGAGGAAAATAAACAGGCACTGGATGAAGCTGAAAATGCGAGAAGCAATGCGGAGATTGCAAAAGGACAGGCGCAGGAAGCATATGAAGATCTGAAAAATAATGTACCGACACCTCCTTCCATGGCAACATTTTCCGGCAGCAGTTCCTCCGGAGAAAATCTGATCTCTGACGGAACAGATGACGATGACATGACAGGAAGTGATTTTTCAGATATAGAAGATACAGAAGGATCAGGTTACAGCTCAGAAGATGCAAGTGGGGCTGCTTACGAGGGTTCCGCCTCTTCGGCATCAACATCAGTGACAGCAGATACTTCCAGCCTGGAAAGCGCACTGGAACAGGCAACGGAAGACTTGACAAATCTTCAGTCAGATCTTGCTTCTGAAAAAGCCATTGCAGAGGCGGATTCCACCAGCCTTACGAAAGAAGAAAAAGAGAAACTGAAGGTAACTGATAATCTTTCGGATCTGGATGCCAAATCAGCAGAAGAATTGGTTGAAGAAGGAAAGAAGGGCATTACTGCAGAGTTTAACGGTATTATTTCCAAAGCAGATGTAAAAGAAGGTTCTGCTGTTTCCCAGGGAATGGAGCTTTTTACCATTGAAAATACAGATAAAGCCAGTGTGGATATTAATATTTCCAAATATGATTATGCAGATGTAAAAGAAGGCCAGAAAGCAGATATTACCATCGGAGATCACACCTATGAAGGAACCGTACTGAAAATGAGTCATGTTGCTGTGCAGAATGAAAAAGGATCTCCTGTGATCACGGCAACGGTAAGTATTGACAATCCGGATGAGGATCTTTTCCTGGGAGTAGATGCAAAAGTAAAAATACATGCAGCATCCGCAAAGGATGTGGTGATTCTTCCTGTGGAAGTGGTCAATATAGGAAAAGAAGGATCTTTTTGCTATGTGATTGAAGATGGACTTGTGACGAGAAGAAACATTACCACAGGTATCAGTTCTGAGGATTATATAGAAGTTACAGAAGGACTTAAAGAAGGAGAACAGGTTATTTCTGATCTTGGGGATTACACAGAAGGTATGGCTGTTGAGGCAGTGGAAGCAGAAACAGGAGAAGATGCCAATGAGTAATTTTTATGAATATATAAAAATGGCACTTCACAATATCCGGGCAAATAAAGGACGGTCTTTTCTTACCATGCTTGGAATTATCATCGGAATCGCCTCTGTTATTGCCATCGTCTCCATCGGAGAAGGAACCAAAAACCAGATGAACAGCGAGATCGATGATATCGGAGGCGGCCAGATTTCTCTCAGTGTAAGCAGTGATGCACAGACAGCAGAAGAATGGATTACCCAAGAGGATGTGGAAGCGATTCGTGAACTGGACGGAGTGGAAGGCGTAAATGTGTCTGATACTTATGAAGGTGAGACAACTACGGGAAAAGGAAACTTTTCTCTGTATGTGACAGGAGAGGGACCGGATGCAAAACTTCTGAATAATGCATCCATGAAAGACGGAGTATATTTTGGCGAAAGAGAAGTGCAGGAAGCCAAGAATGTCTGTGTGATCTCAGATGCAGATGCAAAACGTCTTTTCGGAACAGATGATGTCGTGGGAATGAGTCTGGATGTCAACTGTTATGGACTGACGAAAAGCCTGCGGATCTGTGGGGTGACAACCCAGAAAGAGAATGGTACTTTTGTCAGTTATACATATGAAGGAATGCCTGTCACTATTAATGTTCCGTACACCACAATGAATGATTTCACCGGTACCTCTGATTATTTTTATTCTGTGGCCATACAGGCAGATAAAAGCCTGAATACCCAGACCATTGCGGATAAAGTAGTCAGTCTTCTGGAAAAAAGGCATCAGTGTTTCGGAAAAGATTATTTTCAGGTTCAGAATTTCCAGGATGTGTTAAGTTCCATGAATCAGATGCTGGATATGGTAACTGCGTTTATTTCTTTTGTGGCAGGGATTTCTCTTCTTGTCGGCGGAATTGGTGTTATGAATATCATGCTGGTATCTGTTACAGAGAGAACAAGGGAAATCGGTATCCGAAAATCTCTGGGAGCAAAAACCTCTTCCATTATGCTCCAGTTTCTTGCGGAAGCAGCTATTTTGACAGTGATTGGAGGACTGATCGGTATTGTCCTTGGAATTGCGGGAGGATACGTGATCTGCTCGATCATAAGCACAAGTATGGAGATGGAGATCAAGCCTGGAATCAGTCTGAAGACCATTCTGGCAGCCACACTTTTTTCCTGTGCAGTGGGTGTGTTCTTTGGAATTTATCCGGCAAAAAAAGCTGCGAAACTAAGCCCGATAGAGGCGCTGCGCAGAAACTGACAGGACTCTAGAGAGTGTTTGAAAATTCATTCCCGCAATCTGCACGCCCTAATTCACGGCATATTTTGCCCGAATTCGGTTGCCGTAGCCCGCTACGCCGCCCTCATTCGTTCAAAATCTTCCGCAAATTGTGACGCACATCTTGCAGAAAGCATTTTTCAAATACACTCTAATAGAAAAAAACATAGAATGCCATTGACAAAATCTATATATTGTTTTATACTTTAAAGGCTAACAGTTTAAAGCGATAAAGTGATTGGAGAGAAAGAATTATGAAAGAAGTATCAAAACTTATGGATTACCGTTCTGGCGTTCGCGTTGTGGATGCAACTTTAAGAGATGGAGGACTGGTTAACGATTTTTATTTTTTAGATGAGTTTGTACGGGCACTGTATATTGCAAATATCAAAGCTGGTGTAGACTATATGGAATTCGGATATAAGGCTGATACAGATCTTTTTGATGTAAATAAATTTGGCAAATGGAAATTCTGTAAAGATGAAGATATCCGTGCGATCGTAGGCGATAATAATACAGATTTAAAGATTGCAGTCATGGCAGATGTGGGAAGATGTAATTACAAAAAAGATATCATCGACAGAAGTGAAAGCCCGATTGATCTGGTTCGTGTGGCTACTTATATCAATACTATTCCGGCAGCAGTAGATATGATTGAAGATGCAGCTGCGAAAGGATATGAAACCACCTGTAACATTATGGCCATTTCCAATACACAGGAACAGGATATCCAGGCAGCTCTGGATATTCTGGGGAAAACTCCGGTAACGGGATTTTATATTGTGGACAGTTACGGAGCTCTGTATCCGGAACAGGTAGCCCGTGTGGCAGATCTTTTCCTGAATGCAGCCGAGAAATATGGAAAGAAAGTTGGAATTCATGCCCATAACAATCAGCAGCTTGCTTTTGCAAATACTATTGAAGCAGTAGGAGATGGCGTAGACTGGCTGGATGCGACTTATGCAAATATGGGACGTGGAGCAGGGAACTGTGCGATGGAACTTCTTCTGGGATTTTTGAAGAATCCGAAATACAATGTATATCCTGCGATTCAGTTTATTGAAAAGTATATGAATAAACTCCGTGAAGATGGCGTGCAGTGGGGATATGACATTCAGTATCTTCTTACCGGACTGCTGAATCAGCATCCAAGAACTGCTATTGCGTTTACAAAAGAAAAACGTAAAGATTATGCAGAATTTTATAAAGAACTGGTTGTTCAGGACTGAAGAGGACGCAAAAAAGTTCCTGTGCTTGTGAAAAAACGGCTGCATCTGACCGCCGGGTGAAACAGAGAATTTTTTTGACCGAATCAGGTAAGTACTTTACTTTGATTGAGAGGAGCAATAAGCAGCGGGTGGAACTTGCCTTGTATCAGGAGGGACAGATGCCCCTCCTGATAAACTGTGGAGCAGCTATTGGGTATAGAATTGGAAGCGGCAT
>ERZ1673739.3127-NODE-3127-length-11858-cov-6.418622_pt1 | contig 11858 bp, 6 predicted proteins | sample MGYA00580210_ERZ1673739 | MGnify/ENA primary metagenome ERZ1673739 (study PRJEB41218, sample SAMN15661749) | gut metagenome | host: Homo sapiens | place: Canada: London | collected 2015-08-20/2019-03-30 | study: EMG produced TPA metagenomics assembly of...
AAAAGGATCTTTTTCAAAACCAAGACCAACGGTCAACAGCTGGGATTCAGGAACACCAAAATCTTTCACCAGCATATTTTTCACTGCTTTGGCACGTTCTTCAGATAAGAGCACGCTGGTTTCCTGGGGACCTTCTGTGGCTGTGGTGCCTGCAATGAGCACCTGATGGTCAGGAAATTCCAGAATGGTTTTTGCCACCGGTTCCAATGCAGCTTTTGCCGCTGCTTCATCCAAAAAGGCTGCTTTGTTGGCAACGAACATGACCTGTGTGGAATTGAGTTCAAATGGTTTTTCAAAAACCAATGGTTCCTGTTCCGCTGTGGTCGCCTGTTCTGCCTTTGGTCCATGGATGGTCAGGGAATATTCTGAATTGCCCCGCAGCAAGATATAATAGGTTGTATTGGCAGCCAGATTTGATACTTCTTCTGTCCGCATCGTGCCATCCGCACCTGCTTCCGGCTGCATCAGACGATTCCCATACTGGTCAAAGAGCCCCAGAACCACATTGGGAGTACCCGGTGTTTTATTGAGGAAAGAAATCTGATAAGGCGCATTTTCTTCTGCACCGGTGGTGAAAGCAAACCACAGATTTTCACCATCTGCCACACTGCCGGAAACTTTTGTATCCAGAGGAATCAGTGCCGCATCGTCCTGATTGGTGCCGGGCTTGACTTCTTCCGCAGATACAGCGCCTGCACCTCTAGCCATGGTGAAACTGTCAGATGTTTCGTATGCGTCAGTCTGGGTGCCTTCTTCCAGCACCTGCATCATAAACGCCGCTTCACCACTGGCATGAATGCCAATATTGACATAATAAGTTTCATTGGCAGCTAAGTCCTCTGCTTTATACGCGGATACCGTACCGGAATTATCCGCTTCTATCTGCCGCAAACGTTCTCCATTAGCATCATAAAGCTGTACCACCAGATTAGAGGAATGGGGTGTTTTATTTACAAATGTCAGATAATAGGCAGTGCCCGCCTGTTTGCCTGTGGTAAAGGCAAGCCAGAAAGCCTGATCCTTGGCGGCAGTGCCATAGACTTTTGTGTTCAAAGGCACCAGAACCGCATCCTCCTGATTGGTACCGCCTCGAATCTGCTCCGCGGATTCGCCCACATCAAAATCCTGGTCCTGTTCTTCCGCTTCTTCCTGCTGTGTTTCTTCAACAGGTTCCTGCGCTTGTTTTCCGCCGCAAGCGGAAAATGCCATCACGGACATTGCCAGACACAGTAAAACTGTCCACATACGTTTTTTCATGGTCAACCCCTCCTTTGTTGCCAAAACCAAAACCCCTTTGTTCTTTTGTGCCGTTCCCTATATTCAAGGAAAATCCAGAAAGGAACCGCCGTTCTTATAGTTTCAGTATACGCTCTTTCTGATTTTTTGCAATAAAAAAGCAGAAACACCCCCATAACCACTGTGTGTTCTGCACAAAAAAGGCGTTTTCTCCTGCGAGAAAACGCCTTTTGGATTTCTTCTTAATAATTAATACAGTTTTGCACCTGCGGGGATTCTATCATCCACCATCAGCAGGTTCAGACCTTCGTGACCATCCACTTCATGAACAGCGGAGATCAGCATACCACAAGAGTCAATGCCCATCATGTTACGAGGAGGCAGGTTTGTGATAGCGATGCAGGTCTTGCCTACCAGTTCTTCAGGTTCATAGTAATCGTGGATACCGCTCAGGATCACACGATCTGTGCCGCTGCCGTCATCCAGCACGAATTTCAGCAGTTTTTTGCTCTTAGGCACTGCTTCACATGCTTTTACTTTTACGGCTCTATAGTCGGATTTCGCGAATGTATCGAAGTCCACGAATTCTTCAAAGAGAGGTTCTACCTTTACGTTGGAGAAGTCGATTTTTTCTGCAACGGGAGCAGCCACAGCAGCTTTTGTTTCTGCTTTCTTAGGCATGTCCAAGGGTTTCATTGTGGGGAACAGAATAACGTCTCTGATGGAAACGGATTCTGTCAGCAGCATAACGAATCTGTCGATACCTACGCCCAGACCGCCTGTAGGAGGCATACCATATTCCAGAGCTGTCAGGAAGTCTTCGTCGATCATGTTTGCTTCGTCGTCGCCTGCTTCTCTCAGGTATTCCTGATATTCGAAACGATGACGCTGGTCGATGGGGTCATTCAGTTCGGAGTATGCGTTACCATATTCTCTACCAACGATAAACAGTTCGAAACGTTCTGTGAATTCCGGTTTATCGGGTTTTCTCTTTGTCAGAGGAGAGATTTCAACGGGGTAGTCAATGATGAATGTAGGCTGAATCAGGTTCTTTTCTACGAATTCTTCGAAGAACAGGTTCAGGATATCGCCTTTTACATGACGTTCTTCATATTCTACATGATGTTCGTCAGCGATTCTCTTCGCTTCTGCTGTATCAGCTACCTGGTCGAAGTCTACGCCGGAGAATTCTTTAACAGCGTCTACCATGGTCTTTCTTGCGAAAGGTTTGCCCAGATCCAGTTCGTGACCGCCGTAAACCACTTTTGTGGTACCCAGTACGTTCTGCGCAACGGTACGGAACATTTCTTCTGTGATGTCCATCATGCCGTTATAGTCTGTGTAAGCCTGATACAGTTCCATCAGGGTGAATTCGGGGTTATGACGAACGGAGATACCTTCGTTACGGAATACACGGCCGATTTCATACACACGTTCAAAACCGCCAACGATCAGACGTTTCAGAGGCAGTTCCAGAGCGATACGGCAGTACATGTCGATATCCAGTGTGTTATGGTGTGTGATGAAAGGTCTTGCGGAAGCACCGCCGGGAATGGTCTGCAGTACAGGTGTTTCCACTTCCAGGAAGCCCTTGCCATCCAGGAATTTACGGATTTCTGTGATGATACGGGAACGTTTGATGAATGTATCACGCACTTCGGGGTTTACGATCAGATCCAGGTATCTCTGACGGTAACGCAGTTCCTGGTCTTTCAGACCGTGGAATTTTTCGGGCAGTACCTGCAGGCTCTTGGACAGCAGTGTCACTTCTTTTGCGTGTACGGAAACTTCCCCTGTTTTTGTTTTGAATACGAAGCCTTTGATGCTGATCAGGTCGCCGATGTCGAATTTTTTGAATGCGGCATAAGCTTCGTCGCCGATGTCGTTACGGCTTACATAAGACTGGATGTTGCCGTTTCTGTCCTGGATGTTGCAGAAGGACGCTTTCCCCATGATACGTTTGCTCATGAGTCTGCCGGCAATGGCAACGTCTTTGCCTTCCAGTTCGTCGAAGTTGTCTTTGATTTCATCGCTGTGATGTGTTACTTCGCATTTTGTAATTTCAAAGGGGTCTTTGCCTTCAGCCTGAAGCTGTGCCAGTTTTTCCCGTCTGATTTTAATCTGTTCGCTCAGTTCCTGCTGTGTCATTTCCTGTGCAGGCTGGTTGTTCTGTTCTGCCACTTTGTTTTCCTCCGTTTCCGTGTTCTCTTATGCAAAAAATAAAAATTATTTCTGGATGTTCAGAATTTTAAATGCCACTTCGCCGTCGGGTGTATCTGCCATAACGGTTGCGCCAACTTTCTGACCCAGCAGAGCCATACCCAGAGGGGATTCGTTAGAGATTCTGCCATTCATAGGGTCTGCTTCTGTGGAACCAACGATGGTGTATTCCATTTCTTCGTCAAATTCCACGTCCAGTACTGTTACTTTGGAGCCCAGGTTGACAACGTCCATTTTCAGTACGTCTTCGTCAATAACTTCCGCGTTGCGCAGCAGGTTTTCCAGCTGTACGATACGGCTTTCGATTTCGCCCTGTTCTTCTTTCGCAGCGTCATATTCGGCGTTTTCAGACAAGTCGCCCTGTCCTCTGGCTTCTTTGATTTTTTCTGCTACTTCTTTTCTGCGTACGGTTTTCAGGTTTTCCAGTTCCTGTTCCATTTTTTTCAGACCGTCATAGGTCATGACTACTTTTTTTGCTTCTGCCATTGCTTATTTCATCTCCTTGCGGGTTTTATCCAATTTTTCAAAAATAGGGATTTTCCTTGATATTACAAGGAAAAGGGAGGGCTTACCGAAATGCCCTCCGAAAATTCATTGATAAATTATATACTAAGGTAAGTAATTTTGTCAATGTTTTCTCCCGGGAAAATGCGATTTTATCCCTGTTTTTTCGGAATTTTTCGTCTTTTTCCACCCAGAAGAAAACCGACGGGACACAACTGTCCCAAACCGGCTTTTGCCTCTGCCGCTTTTTCGGCACCGGGCGCATCAAAATATGCCCGAAACATCTGATTTTCACAATAAGTACGGGCTTCTGTCAGGGCACCTGCCTCCATCTCTTTTTGGTTGCCGAAGAAAAATCCATCTGCCGCCAGCACATCGGCGCGGCGCAGGGCAATACTCTCCGTAACAGTGCCGTTGCCCACCAAATCCAGAAACACAGCCCCTTCTGCCAATGCGTAAGCCATGGCGCCGTTTCCCTTCGCGCAGGAAAGGACCACATCCGCCTCCCGAAAAACGCCATAGCCCACGGAGCTGAACACTTCCACCACCAGACCTCTTTCCTCCAAAAACCGTTCCTGCCATGACACGAAAAAAGGCTGACGGTCTGTGAGAATGCCCAGACGATTCACCCAGCCGGGCAAAGCTGCCAGTACCGCTTCCGTTTCCCATCCGCCGCCGTCTGCCACCACAAAAGAGGCTCCTTCCGGTCGTTTGCCCATGGCTTCCAGCCCTGTGGCTGCGGCTTCTGCGCCGAATATGGGATAGAGTTTTCGCCCTGTGGCAAAGGGGAGAATATCCTGTGGCAAGTCTGCCGCCATGGGAGAAAGAGCGATTTTTGCTCCCCCATCTGCTGCCTGTTCCAGCAACTCTCTGGCTTTCTCCCGCCACGGAGGCAGAAAACAGCCGTCCCGGTCTGTCTGCAAACACCAGCTGCCCTCTGCCGTTTCCACCCACGGGCAATACTTCAGCTGCCATTTCTCTGCCCAGCTTTCCGGCAGTTTCCCCACCCACTTGGGTCGATGCCGCTGGGATTTCTGCCGCAGACATGTGATGTTTATGATTTCCATGGAAACGCCTCCTATATCGTTAATTTATAAACAATCTTTTTGCATTTTTTGTCATACAATCCTTTGCAATCCCCTGAAATCTGCCCCTGTTTTTCCTTGATTTTCCTCTTTTTTCCAGCCCTTTTGCAGGCATGTGCCTCACCAATTTGACGATGTATCAACGAAAATACAATAATTTATTGTTTTTTCTTTTTTCTGTACACAACAATTTCGTGATTTTTTTGCTCGTTTTTTCCTGTTTTCTCCTTTTTTCAGAATTTTTTATGGTTAAATTGCACAAATTCACAGCCGAATGTCAAACAAATTGACTTTTTTTGTTTTCTTCTTGGTAATTTCTTGACAGTGTATGCAGAATACATTATCATGAAATTACAGTTATTACGGGGACATTTTATTTATATGAAAGGAGTTTTTCCATGAACACAAAAATTATGAAAACCATGGACGGGAATGAAGCGGCTGCTTATATCTCTTACGCATTTACAGAAGTCGCTACCATTTACCCTATTACCCCTTCTTCTCCCATGGCAGAACACGTTGACAGCTGGTCTGCAAACGGCAAGAAGAACATCTTCGGTCAGACAGTACGTCTGGTAGAAATGGAATCCGAAGCAGGTGCCGCAGGTGCTATGCACGGCGCACTGGAAGCTGGTACACTGACAACCACATACACAGCTTCTCAGGGTCTGCTGCTGATGATCCCCGGCATTTACCGTATTGCCGGTCAGCTCAAACCCGGCGTATTCCATGTAAGCTCCAGAACCGTTGGTACACATGCTTTCTCCATCTTCGGCGACCATTCCGACGTTATGGCTTGTCGTCAGATCGGTGTGGCAATGCTGTCCTCCGCTTCCGTACAGGAAGTTATGGACCTGGGCGGTGTGGCACACCTTTCCGCTATCAAAGGCAGCGTACCTTTCATGCATTTCTTCGATGGTTTCCGTACTTCTCACGAACTGCAGAAAATCGAAGTCATGGACTACGAAGATATCGCAAAACTGCTGGATGAAGACGCACTGCGCAAATTCCGCAAAAACGCACTGAACCCCGAACATCCCGTACAGCGTTCTACCGTACAGAACCCTGACGTATTCTTCCAGAACAGAGAAGCACAGACACCTTTCTATACACGTCTGCCTGAAATCGTAGAAAACTACATGCACGAAATCAACAAAATCACAGGCAGAAACTATCAGCTGTTCAACTACTTCGGCGCACCCGATGCAGAACACGTTCTGATCGCTATGGGCTCCATCACTGGCGCAGCACAGGAAGTTGTGGAATATCTGACAGCAAAAGGCGAAAAGGTTGGTTTCCTGCAGGTTCACCTGTACCGTCCTTTCTCCCTGAAACATTTCCTGGGCGCACTGCCTGAAACAGCAAAAATCGTTACCGTTCTGGACAGAACAAAAGAACCCGGCGCACTGGGCGAACCTCTGTACCAGGATGTATGTTCCGCACTGACAGAAGCAGGCAGAACGCCTCTGGTACTGGCAGGCAGATACGGTCTGTCCTCCAAAGACGTAACACCTGCACAGGTTGTTGCTGTCTTTGACAACATGAAAGGCGAAAAGAAAAACCACTTCACCGTTGGTATCATTGACGACGTTTCCATGACATCCATCGAAGTTGGCGCAGAACCCGAAGTAACAGACGCAAGCACAATCGCTTGCAAATTCTGGGGGCTGGGCTCCGACGGTACTGTTGGCGCAAACAAAAACTCCATCAAGATCATCGGTGACCATACAGATAAATACGCACAGGCATACTTTGAATATGACACCAAAAAATCCGGCGGTATCACAAAATCTCACCTGCGTTTCGGTGATGTGCCTATCCGCTCCAGCTATCTGGTATTCAAAGCAGACTTTGTGGCATGCCACAACCAGTCCTACATCTCCAAATATGATATCGTTTCCGAAATCAAACCCGGCGGTACTTTCCTGCTGAACTGCGGCTGGAAAGGCGAAGAACTGGAAAAACACCTGCCTGCTGAAGTAAAACGTTACATCGCAAACAACAACATCAATTTCTATACCATCGACGCCGTTGAAATCTGCCGTGAAATCGGTCTGGGCAACAGAACAAACTCCGTTCTGCAGTCCGCATTCTTCAAACTGGCAAACATCATCCCCGTTGATGACGCAGTTAGCTACATGAAAGCAGCCATCGAAAAATCTTACGGCAAAAAAGGTGAAAAAGTCGTTAACATGAACTATGCCGCTGTAGACGCAGGTCTGACAGGTCTGGTGAAAATCGACGTTCCCGAAAGCTGGAAAGACGCAAAAGACGTAGACAAAGAAGAAATCAAACGCGTTCTGCCTGAATACGTTGAAAAACTGCTGGTTCCCATGAACGCACTGAAAGGCGACTCCCTGCCTGTATCCGTATTCGTTGGCAGAGAAGACGGTACCGTACCTCTGGGTACTTCCGCTTACGAAAAACGTGGTGTTGCCATCGACGTTCCCGAATGGGATGCAACAAAATGTATCCAGTGTAACCAGTGTTCTTACGTATGCCCTCACGCATGTATCCGTCCTTTCCTGCTGACAGAAGAAGAAGCGAAGAACGCACCCGAAGGCTATGTAACAGAACCCGCAAAAGGCGCTGGCGAAATCGCTCAGTATCGTTTCCGTATCCAGGTTGATCCTCTGGACTGCCAGGGCTGTGGTGTCTGCGTAACAGCATGTCCCGCAAAAGAAAAAGCACTGGTAATGAAACCTCTGGACACACAGATGCACGAACAGCCTAACTGGGACTTCTCTCTGGCTCTGTCCGATAAGAAGAACCCTATGGACAAATACAGCGTAAAAGGTTCTCAGTTCGAACAGCCTCTGCTGGAATTCTCCGGCGCATGTGCAGGCTGCGGCGAAACAGCTTACGCAAAACTGATGACACAGCTTTACGGCGACCGCATGTATCTGGCAAACGCTACAGGCTGTACACAGGCTTGGGGCGCTGCTGCACCTTGCGTACCTTACACAACAAACAAAGAAGGCTGGGGCCCCGCATGGAGCAACTCCCTGTTTGAAAATAACGCAGAATTCTCCCTGGGTATGGTTCTGGCAGTAGAACAGCAGAGAGAACGCGTAACTATGAAGCTGAAAGAACTGCTGGCTCTGGTAGACGACGCAGATCTGAAAGCAGCAGCTGATGTATGGCTGGCAAACTATGACGACGGTCACAGAAGCAAAGAAGACACCAAAGCTCTGCTGGCAGCTCTGGAAAAAGTTTCCGTAAGCGGCGAAGCAGCAGACCTGAAAGCCTTCATTCTGGACAACAAAGAACACCTGACCAAGAAATCCATGTGGATGTACGGCGGCGACGGCTGGGCATACGACATCGGTTACGGCGGTCTGGACCACGTACTGGCTTCCGGCGCAGACGTAAACGTACTGGTTGTTGACACAGAAGTTTACTCCAACACAGGCGGTCAGTCCTCCAAAGCAACACCTATCGGCGCTGTGGCACAGTTCGCAGCAGGCGGTAAAGCAACTGTGAAGAAAGACCTGGGTATGCTGGCAATGAGCTACGGCTACATCTACGTTGCACAGGTTGCTCTGGGCGCTAACCCTGCACAGCTGATCAAAGCCCTGAAAGAAGCAGAAGCTTACAAAGGTCCTTCCCTGATCATCGCTTATGCACCTTGTATCAACCACGGTATCTCCAAAGGCATGGCAAACGCACAGCTGGAAGCAAAACTGGCAGTGGATGCTGGCTACTGGTTCCTGTACCGTTACAACCCCGATCTGAAGAAAGAAGGCAAGAATCCTTTCATCCTGGATTCCAAAGAACCTTCCATGGATTACAACGACTTCATCATGGGCGAAGTTCGTTACGCTTCCCTGGTTCGCACCTTCCCCGAAACAGCAAAAGTGCTGCTGAAAGAAGCTGCTGACAAGGCGAAAGAAAAATACGAAGCATACAAGAAGCTTGCAGAACAATAACCCCGTAACATACTGTTTGCAGGCAGCAAAAAAACCTTGGCGAGTCAGCTGGCAAAACCGGCTGAACCTCGCCCCCTTGCAGACAGATGGGCTTTCGGCAAGGCTCCATGAATATTTGTGATAGACTCTGGGAAAAAGAGGTCATGTCCATTGGGGGCTTCATCAGAAGAAAATTTTCTTCTGATGACAGCCGCCGCAGTTTCCCTTAAGAAATCAAGGAAATGAAAAACCAATGTTTTCTTAAGGGAAGCCTGCTGGACATGCCTCTTTTTCTATTATGTAAAAATTCCATATTTTTCCATTGTATGAATATCCATACATCATTTTCGTCAATTGTAAAAAAAGTACAAAAAAATACACATTCTTTTGGCAAAAATCCTTGTCAAGGTTTTCGTGTATCTTTATAATAAGGAACGGATAAAAATTCAATGAGAAAATCATAAAAATAGAAAAGGAGTGTTTACATTGACGAGCCAAAAGAAAAAAATGCCTCTGGCTTTCTGGATCTTCCTTGGTCTGATCGTAGGTATCGTGGCAGGTCTGCTGCTGATGAACGCAAACCTGTTCGGTATGACCGGCGTTGACTTTGCGAAAGCTTATATCCAGCCCTGGGGTACCATTTTCCTGAACTTGCTGAAATTCATCGTCGTGCCCATTGTGATGTTCTCCATTGCGGCCGGCGTCATCTCCATGAAGGACATTCGCCGTGTAGGCGCCATCGGCGGCAAAACACTGATTTATTACATGTGTACCACCGCTTTTGCCGTAACACTGGCACTGATTCTGGCAACCCTGTCCAAAGGTATGTTCGTTGTGCTGGACCCTTCCGGCGCTTCCTACACCCCTGCGGAAGCCCAGAGCGTTATGGATACCATCGTAAACATCTTCCCCTCCAACTTTGTGAAGCCCATGGCTGAGGCTTCCATGCTGCAGGTCATCGTCATTGCCCTGTTCGTGGGCTTCGGTATCCTGCTGGCTGGGGAAAAAGGCATCCTTGCCGGTCAGGTGGTAGAAAGCTTCAATGAAGTGTTCCTGAAAGTCATGGACTTCATCATCAAGCTGTCCCCCATCGGCGTTGCCTGCCTGATCTGCCCCGTTGTAGCAGAAAACGGCCCCATGCTGCTGACAAACCTCATCATGGTACTGGCTGTGGCATATGTAGGCTACATCGTACACATGGTTGTGGTATATTCCTTCACCATCAAAACACTGGGCGGCGTTTCTCCTCTGAAATTCTTTAAAGAAATGATGCCCGCTATGATGATGGCATTCTCCTCCGCTTCCTCCGTAGGCACACTGCCCTTCACCATGGAAGCTGCGGAAAGACTGGGCGCCCGCAGAGAAGTAGCTGGTTTCGTACTGCCTCTGGGCAGCACCATCAACATGGACGGTACCGCTATCTATCAGGGTGTCTGTGCCGTATTCATCGCCGCTTGTTACGGCGTTGACCTGACACTGGGTCAGATGATCACCATCGTACTGACAGCGACACTGGCTTCCATCGGTACAGCTGGTGTTCCCGGCGCTGGTCTGGTTATGCTGGCAATGGTACTGGAAAGCGTTGGCCTGCCTGTGGCTGGTATCGGTCTGGTTGTTGGCTTCGACCGTATCTTCGACATGGGTCGTACCACCGTTAACATCACCGGTGACGCTGCCTGCGCTACCATCGTTTCCAAACTGGACGACAAACGCAATGCAAAACTGGCTGCAAAAGCAAAAGCATAAAAAACGAAATATCTTTGGGGGCATCTTCATAAAAAAACAAAGAAAGCCAAAATCCTTATCATGACAAAGGATTTTGGCTTTCTTATTTTATTAAGATTTTATTTGTTATGTTTTCTTATGAAGACAGCCGTCGCAATTCCCCTTAAGAAATCAATAAAATAAAAAACAATGTTTTCTTAAGGGGAAGTTGCCTTGGGAATCTTCCTTTTGGAGATTCCCAATTTTTTGTGATTTTTCATCATGTTTGGCTGCAACAATTTCTGTTCTCATTGCATTGCCCCTGATGTCCGTGGCAGAGAACGCAAAAAGACCGAACTTCCTTTCCAAAGGAAATCCGGTCTTTTTCTATATAATCCTACTTACTTATCTAAAATTTTGCCGTCTGTGGAAATAGTCACCACCTGCCAAGGAATGAATTTTCCGCTGGCCTGCAATGCTTTTTTCGCTGCCAGCTCCATGCCGCCGCAGCAAGGCACTTCCATACGAACGATGGTCACGCTCTGGATGTCGTTCTGCTTGATGATTTCTGTGAGCTTTTCGCTGTAATCCACCATATCCAGTTTGGGGCAGCCCACCAGTGTGATTTTGCCTTTCATGAATTCCTCATGGAAATTGCCGTAAGCGTATGCGGTACAGTCTGCCGCAATGAGGAGTTTTGCACCGTCAAAGTAAGGAGCTTTGATGGGTGCCAGTTTGATCTGCACGGGCCACTGACGCAGTCTGGAAGGCACCGCAACAGGCGCTGCTTCTTCTTCTCTTTTTGCTGCCATTTTTTCCTGCACTTCCAGCAATTTGCTCTGGCTGCCGGGGCAAGCGCAGGGTGTTTTGCCTTTTTTCGCCATATTTGCCTGTACAGCCGCTTCGTCATAAGCTGCCGCTTCCCGTTCCACAAATGTGATAGCACCTGTGGGACATACAGGCAGGCAGTCACCCAGACCGTCACAGTAGTCATCTCTGAGCAGTGTTGCTTTGCCATCTACCATACCAATGGCGCCTTCGTGGCAGGCGTTGGCGCACAGACCACAGCCGTTACATTTTTCTTTATCAATCTCTATAATTCTACGAATCATGTCGTTTCCTCCTCGTTTTTCCGTCCTTGTTTTTCTGATAACAGTATTCTATACTGCGGGAAAATAGTATGTTGTTTTTACAACAAAAA
>ERZ1673739.3141-NODE-3141-length-11815-cov-4.628316_pt1 | contig 11815 bp, 10 predicted proteins | sample MGYA00580210_ERZ1673739 | MGnify/ENA primary metagenome ERZ1673739 (study PRJEB41218, sample SAMN15661749) | gut metagenome | host: Homo sapiens | place: Canada: London | collected 2015-08-20/2019-03-30 | study: EMG produced TPA metagenomics assembly of...
TGGAAGATATCAGGAACTCCTTCCGTCGTTTTGCAGCGTTACTTCCCCCAGATGGAACCCTGATTATTAATAAGGATATTCCCAATGTGGAGGAAATCACTCAGGGACTTGATTGCGAAATTCTTACTTATTCTTTAAAAGCTGGTGCTGATTACCATGCAGAAAATATTGTATTTGACGAATTTGCCCATGCCTCCTTTGACTGTGTGAAAGGGAATGAAAACCTAGGCAGATTTACCTTGTCTGTGCCTGGTATGCACAATATTTCAAATGCATTGTCTGCCATTGCTCTGGCAGTAAAAATAGGCATTGACCTGCAAACCATCCAAAAAGGACTTTTGCATTTTTCCGGAACAGACCGCAGATTTCAGTATAAAGGTAAAGTTGCCGGCGTTACAGTCATTGATGACTATGCCCATCATCCAACTGAAATCGAAGCTACTTTGAAAACCGCACAAAATTATCCTCACAAGACTACCTGGTGTGTATTCCAGCCCCACACCTATACACGTACCAAAGCTTTAATGAAAGAATTCGCTCAGGCCTTATCCCTGGCAGATAAGGTAATTCTGGCAGATATTTACGCAGCTAGGGAAACCGATACTCTGGGAATTTCTTCCGCAAATTTGCGTGATTTGCTTCTGGAAAAAGGTGTAGATGCTTATTATTTCCCTACCTTTGATGAAATAGAAGCATTTTTATTAGAAAATTGTATCCACGGAGATGTGTTGATAACCATGGGTGCCGGAGATGTGTATAGAATCGGCGAAAACCTGTTAGGAATGTAATGTTATCCACATTATCCACTAAATCATCCACATGTTCTACCCACAGAGCATGTGGATTTTTTTCATTCTAGAAAGTTGACATAAACCGACAGCATTCCATTCAAAAAAGCGCTGTTTTCCTTGTATTTTCGACAATTTATGGTTTCCAATAAAAAGTAGTCCACTTTTTTATCCACATTATCCACATTTCCCACAGCATTCTCTACTCACCTTCTGTTTTTCGCTGTCGAAAAAAATCCAGTTCTCTTTTCATATATTGTGTGCTATACTGAAATTGATTCAAGAGAAAGAAAATGATACATGTAAAGGATGTTTAAAATGGGGCAGTTTGAAGTATATAATAGCTTTCCCGGGGAATTCACTTTCATCTCCAACCATTTCCTGGATCGCTATATGCCTTCCGCAAATGGTGAATTTGTAAAAATTTATCTCTATCTACTAAGGCACGCCTGTCAGGAGAAAACCCTTTTGGAGCTTTCCTCTATTGCAGACGTTTTTAATTGTACAGAGGCAGACGTATTAAGAGCATTGCGATACTGGAAAAAAACAGGGATTTTAGATGTTACCTTTGATAACAAAGGGACTCTTACTAGAGTCATATTTTACCCTATTGCTTCTAGCGAAGAAAGTTTCGGCCAAAATAGTCTTCAGGAAGCAGCCGCAGGTTTGGAAACACCAAAAGAGACATTTTCTCCTTCCTCTTCTACTCTCACTCCTGATAAAATCAGAGCCTTAAAGGGGAATGATGAAGTGCGTCAACTTCTGTTTATTGCAGAACAATATCTTGGAAAGACTCTTACTCCAACGGATATGGAAACGCTTCTGTTTCTTTATGATGAAGTAGGCCTTTCTGCAGAGCTTATGGAGTATCTAATTGAATATTGTGTTTCTAAGGGAAGTACCAGCATGGCCTATATTAAAAAGGTAGGGCTTGCCTGGGCAGAACAGAAAATTGTCACGGTTAATCAAGCAAAAGAAGAAACAAACCTTTACAACCGAAATTATTTTACTATATTAAGAGCCTTTGGCATTAAAAACCGCAATCCTCTAGAAAAGGAAATCCAATACATGAATCTCTGGATGAACCAGTATGGATTTACCCTGGACATTATTTCAGAGGCTTGCAGCAGAACCGTACTTTCCACAGGAAAAGCCAGTTTTTCCTATGCGGACAGTATCTTAGAAAGCTGGTTCAAAAAGGGAGTTCACCATCTTTCAGATATCGATTCCCTGGATCAGAGTTTTCAGCAGAAAAAGGCTGCCAAAGCAGCAGATTCCAAACCTCGGCCAACACAGACGAAAAACAAATTCAATAACTTTCATCAGCGTAATTACAATATGGCAGAATTGGAAAAACAGCTTCTTGGAAAATGAATAAGTAAGGAGGCAAACCGTGCCACTGAAAAACTTTCAATATGATGCGCTTATGCGCAATTACAACCAAAAACAGTTTTTACATAAACATGAACAGGATGAACGTATTCAAAAAGCAGAAGCAGAGATTCCCAGACTCTCTGAAATACGCCAAGAGATTGCTTCTCTTGGGCTTCAAAAAGCCCGTTTCATGCTAGGCGCTTCTAAAGACGGAGATTTTAATCTTTCAGAGAAAATCCAGCTTCTTGCAAGAGAACGAATCCGCCTTCTTAGGGAACATGGCTATCCTGAAGACTATCTGGAGCTTCACTATGACTGCCCTCTTTGCAAAGATACAGGCTTTATTCTTACAGAGGAAGAGGATGGTCCTGGTAAAGTAGAAAAATGTTCTTGTTTCCGTAAAGCAGCTGTGGATCTTCTGTATACCCAGTCCAATATCAGGGATATACTAAATACAGAAAACTTCCAGCATTTTTCTTTTGATTTTTACTCCCCTGCATTTACAGATGACTCCAGTGGCATGACTTCCTTGGAATCTGCAAAAAAAGCAGTGGAAAAATCCTGGGATTTTATCCAAAGCTTTGACAATACAAAAGATAACCTGTTAATATATGGTGATACTGGTGTGGGAAAAACTTATCTCACCCACTGTATTGCAAAAGAGCTTCTGGACCGTTCCTACTTTGTTTTATACTTTACAGCCTTTGATCTCTTTGACTTGTTATCCAGAAACACTTTCCAAAAAGATACAGAATCTGAAGATATGGCCTCTTTTGTCTTTGAATGTGATTTGCTGATTATTGACGATTTAGGAACAGAGTTAACCAACAGTTTTATTTCATCTCAGCTGTTTTGCTGTATTAATGAAAGAATTTTAAATAAAAAGGCAACTATCATTTCCACCAACCTAACCATGGAGGACTTCCTGAATACTTATTCAGAACGGACCTTTTCCAGAGTCACAAGCAATTATACCATGCTGAAACTGGTGGGAAATGACATAAGAATTCAAAAAAAACTTTTAGGAGGAAAAGAAAAATGGCATCAACATCCGCAGACACTTTAAAAACCCTCCCTGTAGGGCGACTGGGTATTATCCCACTGAAAAGCTGTCAGGCCATGGGCCAAAAAGTAAATGATTACATTGTCAAATGGAGAAAGGAACGGGATCACGAAGAAAAAGATTCCTTGAAATTCGAGGGATATAAGCGTGACTCCTATCTCATTGACTCCAAAACTCCTCGCTTTGGTTCTGGAGAAGCCAAAGGTATTCTCAGCGAATCTGTACGTGGAGATGACCTTTACATCATGGTGGATGTCTGTAATTATTCCATGACTTACAAAGTATGCGGACACACAAACCATATGTCCCCAGATGATCATTTCCAAGATTTAAAAAGAATCATTGCTGCTGTAGGCGGAAAGGCAAGACGTGTAAATGTGATTATGCCATTCTTATATGAAAGTCGCCAGCACAAAAGAACTGGCCGTGAATCCTTAGATTGCGCCTTAGCGCTTCAGGAGCTTACAGATATGGGGGTAGACAATATTCTTACCTTTGATGCACATGACCCAAGAGTGCAGAATGCCATCCCACTCCATGGCTTTGAAACTGTTCAACCTGCATATCAGTTTATCAAAGGACTGTTTAAAGCAGAACCCGATATTGCCATTGACAGCGATCATCTTATGATTATCAGTCCAGATGCTGGCGGTACAGGTCGCGCTATTTATCTGGCTAATGTCCTTGGTGTAGATATGGGTATGTTTTATAAACGCCGAGATTATTCTACTATTATAGATGGAAGAAATCCTATTGTAGCCCATGAATTCCTTGGTGCTGATGTAAGGGGCAAAAACATGATTATCATTGATGATATGATTTCTTCCGGTGACAGTATGCTGGAAGTTGCAGCCCTTTTAAAGAAACGCGGCGCTGCCAAAATTTTTATGTGTGCAACCTTTGGTCTGTTTACCAACGGTCTGGAACGTTTTGACAAAGCTTATGAAGAAGGAGCTTTTGACAGGCTGCTCACTACAAACCTGGTTTACCAGCCAGAAGAATTGTTGGCAAAACCATATTATGTGAACTGTGATATGAGTAAATACATTGCACTGATTATTGACACCCTGAACCACGATGGCTCTATCAGCACACTGCTGAATCCAGTGGAAAGAATCAACAAACTGGTGCAGAAGCATAATCAGGCACAAGGAAAATAAAAAAATGCAGCAGGGGCTGTTCACACATGAATGTGGCAGCTCCTGCTTTTTTAGTCTATTTTTTCCATCGCCGCCGAATTATATATTTTTTATAATATTACCATTGAAATTTACAGACTATTATTGTATAATAAACAAAAATGAAACAATACTTTAGTCAGGAGGTGCCATTATGAGAGATAAAATCATACCTATTTTCAATGTTAGCATTGCACTCTTTGTAATCATGTACACAGGTTATATTTATCAGATGACCCAAAGCATTAGTTTAGTAACCATTGTAATTCTCCTGGCAGGTCTTGCACCTGTATTACATATGGCATGGACCTACCTGAAAATTAAATTTGATGAATATCAGGATATACGTTATATCCACTATATGAAGAGATAAATTCTTTATTTTTTCATATGTGTTTCTCCTTCCATTACAAAAACGCTGCTCTGGAAGTATTGCTTCCAGTTGCAGCGTTTCTTTGCATATATACTTTGGAGAACATCTCTGGTATAATTGAAGTAGTATTTTTAGAAAGGTTGGTTTTATTATATGATTGATTCTTACGGCAGAAAGATTAACTATCTCCGTATCTCTATAACAGACCGGTGCAATCTCCGCTGCCAGTATTGTATGCCAGAAGACCTTCCTTCCATAAGCCATAAAGAAATTCTCCGGTTTGAAGAAATCCTACAGATTTGTCAGTATGCCGGAGAGTTGGGCATCCACAACTTTAAGGTTACAGGAGGGGAACCTTTTGTGCGCAAAGGTTGCATGGATTTTTTAAAGCAATTAAAAGCTTTGCCATATACAGAGCAGGTAACTATTACAACGAACGGTACTCTCCTTGGAGAATTTCTTCCAGAGCTAAAAAACATGGGTATCGACGGTATTAATATTAGCCTGGATACTCTAAATCCCCAAACCTTTGAGCAAATTACCAGGCAAAAAGGACAAGAATTAGTTCTGAAAAATATTATTAAAAGTCAGGAATTAGGTATCCGCACAAAAGTCAATACTGTTCTTTTGAAAGGTATTAATGACAAGGAATTTCCAGACTTACTGCATCTGGCAAGGGATTATGCTGTAGATGTCCGGTTCATTGAAATCATGCCCATAGGATTTGGCAAAAACTATCTTGGCTATGACAGAGAAAAACTATTGTCCAAAATAACAGAACTTTACCCGGATTATCAGGTTACAACACAGAAACGGGGAAATGGTCCTGCCAATTATATACAAATCCCTGGTTTTCAAGGATGTATCGGTTTTATTGACGCTGTTCATGGGAAATTCTGCAATCATTGCAATCGAATCCGTCTAACCGCAGATGGTATGTTAAAGCTCTGTCTGTATTATGAAAATGGCCTGAATCTAAGAAATCTTCTCCGCACCGGTCTTACTTCTGAGGAAGTACGCTCTGCTATAGAAAAGGCAATTCTTCAGAAGCCATCTGAACACTGTTTTTATCAACCTGCCCTGGAAGGAGAACCGGAGCTTCGCAAAATGTCACAAATCGGAGGATAAACTTATGGGAATTGTAAAAGCAATTTGTATCAGTGAAAAAAAAGGAACCCAGAAACACAAAGTAGAAGAAGCAAGCTTTGTAAAGGACTGGGGCATAGAAAAAGACGCTCACGCTGGAAAGTGGCACCGCCAAGTAAGTCTGCTCTCCTATGATAAAATCCAAGACTTCAAAAAAAGAGGGGCAGATATTATAGACGGCGCTTTTGGTGAAAATCTAGTAGTAGAAGGATTTGATTTCAGAAATCTACCTGTTGGAACTCTCTTCCAGTGCGGCGATGTCATTCTAGAAATGACCCAGATAGGTAAGCAATGTCATTCTCACTGTGAGATTTATAGAATCATGGGTGAGTGCATTATGCCAAAAGAAGGGGTATTTGCAAAGGTTATACAAGGCGGCATGATTCGAACAGGGGATGAAATGACAATAATCGGCGAAAAGAACCGTTTCCGCACTGCAGTTCTAACCCTTAGTGATAAAGGAGCTGCCAAAGAAAGAGAAGACAAAAGCGGCCCTCTCATTCGTGAAATCATAGAAACAGAAAATTATCTAGTCATTGACCAGCGCATCTTACCAGACGAACAGAAAACCATTGAAGAGACCCTCATTCATCTCTGTGACCATCTAAAAGTGGATTTAATACTCACCACAGGCGGTACCGGATTTTCCATGCGTGACTGCACACCAGAAGCCACACTCGCCGTTGCAGACCGTCTGGCTCCTGGTATTTCGGAAGCTATTCGGGCTTATTCTATGCAGATTACCAATCGGGCCATGTTAAGCCGAGGTGTTTCTGTACTACGAGGACAGACTCTCATTATTAACCTTCCCGGCAGTCCAAAGGCCGTGAAGGAAAGCCTGGATTGCATTCTTCCTGCTCTCGAACACGGCTTGGAAATTTTAAAGGGAAGCGCTTCTGAGTGCGCTCTCCCTTAATAAGATGATTCCTTGGAGGAAAATCGGAAATCTCCGCTTTTTCCTCCTGTTTTTTCTACTAAATGAATATCCTGAAGCACCATTCTCTTGTCTATAGCTTTACACATATCATAAATAGTAAGAAGTGCAGCGCTAACACCATGAAGGGCCTCCATCTCTACTCCTGTTTTCCCTTCCGTTTTTACAGTACACACAGCCAAAATGGCATGTTCATCTGAAAGCACCTGGAAATCCATAGAGCATTTCTGAATCATCAAAGGATGACACATAGGAATAATAGATGAGGTCTGTTTTACTGCCATGATTCCTGCAACCCGTGCCACACCCAGAACATCTCCTTTTTTCACTTTTTGCTCTAAAACCGCCTGCAAAATCTCATCTGATACCAGGATTTTTCCTTGAGCAACAGCAGTTCTATATGTTGGTTCTTTGCCAGACACATCCACCATCACTGCATTTCCATTTCGGTCAAAATGATTAAATTCATTCATTTTCTCATTCCTCCTGTTTCTATAGCTCTACAAGATGATACAAAATACCCATACCTTCTAAAGCCTGTATTTCCCTTTTATGACAGCTAAACAAAATCACCTGAGAATAATTCTCATGAAGCCATCTTAACGTATTGCAAAGACGATTATCATCGTACATAGCAAAGGTCTCGTCCAGTACCAATGGAAGCTCTTCTTCCTGACAGAGAATTTCCCCACATGCCAGACGCAGAGCCAGATAAACTTGTTCCATAGTTCCAAAGCTCACTTGATGCAAAGCCAGAAGTTTTCCATTCTGACTCAAATGAATATTAAAATCCTCATCCAGAATAATCTGCTGGTATTTCCCCTGGGTAAGACTGGAAAAAATTTGAGACAGTTTTTTTTGAAGAACTCCCCCTGTTTTTTTCTGCATTCTGGCTGCTGCCTCCTTGATTCTCCTCTCTGCTTCTAAAAGGGTTCTTATCTCCCTTCTGGCAGACAGAATTTCTCCCTGCTCTTGTCTTGCTTCCTCATATTCCTCCTGAAGATTTTCCAACTTTCTCTGGCGCTCTTGCAGGTTTTCGTTCAACATTCCAAGTCTCTCCTGCAACTTTACTTTTCCTGTATCCGATGGAGAAACATTGGGTTCCTCCTTCTTTGTGGACGCTTTTATGAAACCTGGAAACAACCATGGAAGCAGCCATACTACTACCAGAAATACAGCCCCCATTATCATCAGATACCAGGGTATTTTTCCAAATACGAACAGCAGAAAACACAAGAAAAATCCTGCTGCTGCCATAAGTTTCAGCCCTTTCCTGCTTGACGTTTCCCTTCTTGCTCCCTCTGTTTGCTCTGCATCCTGCGCTTGGCGTTCTTCTCTTGCAAGTTTTGCTGCCTGAATCTGGAACTCTTGTTGTTTTTGTTTCAGATTTCGGATTTCTTCCTGTTCATGTCTGATTTCATATGCCAGCCGCTCCTCTTCTTTTTCTTTTTTCTCAGCTGCAATCTCTTCTTGTTTTTCCTTCTGTTTTCTCTTTTGTTTCAGGATTTCCACTGCTTTTTCCGGATCAAAATGCATATCCCCTGACCCCTGAAATTCTGCCAAATAATCTCGCAACTCCTTATAAAGACCTTCTTGCGTTGTACTTTTGGCCTGTCCAACAGATACGGTATTACAATACACAACCTCGGAGATGTTTCCAAGAAGCATGTCTAAATCCCCGTCTTTTACAGAAAGCAACTCCCCATCTGTTTCACAGAATAATACTGATTCTTCCTTATTTTTCTGGAAATTCCGCTCCAATTGGAAACGCTTTTCTCCGCAAGTAAAAGTCATGGCACCTTCATACCATCCAGCATTTTCCCAGGGCATATATTTATTGTAGCTATCTGTTCTGGAAGCCCGTCCCCGCATCCTTTTCATACCAAAAAGCATACTTTGTAAAAAGGTATGAATGGTGGATTTCCCACTTTCATTTCCCCCGTAAATCACATTGACTCCTGGTTTTAGAATCAGTTCCCGATTCTGAAATCTGCCAAAATTTTTAAGCTGCAATTTATTAATAATCATAGCAGTTCCTCCCCTGATTCTAACAATGCCTCTATACCAAAACGGAGAATTTTTTCCTCTTCTTCTGTGAGATGTCCTATGTCAAAAGACTGAATATACTCTTCCAGAACGCTGCCTTCATACTCTTCTAAAAGCTGTCTTACAGAATAAGCCTTGCGTGTGCAATCCTCCACACTTACAATATTTCCAAGCTTTTTCAGACTGTCCGGCAGAAACTCTGTATGTTTTCCTCGTATACCCTCCAGCAAAATGGTATAAATATGCTGCCTTCCATGTTCCTCCAAAATTCTCTCCAAGCCATCTTCTAAGGATACCTGTGTTGTTTTCTCTGTTACCTGCAGCTTCAATCTTTTATACTCCCGCATGGAATAAGGCACAAAGGCTACTCTTGTTCCGTCCTTGCTGCACTCTCCTTTCATAAAGCCATGACGCCCTGTTTCGTTTCTGTCCAAAGGTTCCAAAGAACCTGCATATGCCAGATAGTTTTCCTGTAGAATCTGTGGCTTATGAATATGTCCTAAGGCAATATAGTCGAAGTTACGCTTGCGAAATGTTTCTCCATTCATAGGAATATGTTTTTCATCCCCTCCGTGGGCTAAAAGAATGTTGTACATCATGGAACTATCTTTGCATTCCTTGATTCCATCATAAAGAGGTTCTAAAATTTCCCGTCTATGATAACTAAGTCCCCAAACCCTGGTTTTTATTTCTGGAAAATCCACATACGTAAGATTTTCTTCTTCCAGCCAGCACACATTCGGCGCCCAGGTAATTCTCTTAGAAGGAAGCTCGCCTTTAATATAATCATGATTTCCTGCAATAAGAACAATTTGTACCTGGGGAATGGAAGCAAACAAAGCATTTACTTCCTTTAATTCTCTGGTAAGAGGCTGTCTGTGGAATAAATCTCCGGCAATGAGAAACAGGCTGGCATTTTCCCTGCCAGCCTGCTGTATCACTCTCTTAAAGCTTTCCCAGATTTCTCGGCTTCTGTTCTCACTCCAGGGGCAGCCTTTATCAGGCTGCATGCCCAAATGAACATCTGCAATATGGAAAAATCTCATGGTACTCCTTTTCTCTCTTATAATTCACAATTGTTTACAGTTCTTGGGAATGGAATCACGTCACGAATGTTCTGCATACCTGTCAGGTACATCACGCAGCGCTCAAAACCTAAACCAAATCCTGCATGACGGGTAGAACCGTATTTACGCAGGTCTAAGTAGAAGTCATAATCCTCTTTTTTCAGTCCTAACTCATCCATTCTTGCACAAAGTTTTTCATAGGAATCCTCTCTCTGGCTTCCCCCAATGATTTCTCCGATTCCTGGAACCAGGCAGTCCATAGCTGCAACTGTCTTATTATCCTCATTGAGCTTCATATAAAATGCCTTGATTTCCTTTGGATAATCGGTAACAAAAACAGGACGTTTATAAACCTGCTCAGTGAGGTATCTCTCATGCTCTGTCTGTAAATCACATCCCCAATATACTTTGTAATCAAACTTGTCATTTGCTTTTTCCAGAATCTCAATAGCTTCTGTATAAGTAACATGGCCAAACTCTGAGTTTAACACATGGTTTAACCGGTCAAGGAGTCCTTTGTCAATAAAAGAATTAAAGAAGTTCATCTCTTCCGGTGCATGTTCCAGAACATAGCGAATCACATATTTCAACATATCTTCTGCCAGAGCCATGTTGTCATCTAAATCTGCAAATGCCATCTCCGGCTCAATCATCCAGAACTCTGCTGCATGACGTGTGGTATTGGAGTTTTCTGCACGGAAGGTTGGTCCGAAAGTATAAATATTGCGGAATGCCTGTGCATAAGTTTCTCCGTTTAACTGGCCGCTTACTGTCAGGTTTGTCGGTTTTCTGAAGAAATCCTGGGAGAAATCTACTTTTCCGTCTTCTGTCTTAGGAATATCATTTAAGTCCATGGTAGTTACCTGGAACATTTCCCCTGCACCTTCACAGTCACTGCCTGTAATAAGAGGAGTGTGTACATAAACAAATCCTCTCTCCTGGAAGAACTGATGAATGGCAAAAGCGATCAGGGAACGCACACGGAATACTGCCTGGAACGTATTGGTTCTCGGTCTTAAATGAGAGATGGTTCTTAAATATTCCATGGAATGGCGTTTCTTCTGCAACGGATAGTCGGCTGCGGAATCCCCCTCCACGCTAATCTCTGTTGCCTGAATCTCAAAAGGCTGTTTTGCCTGTGGTGTTGCCACTAAAGTTCCTTTTACTACAATTGCTGCACCTACATTTAATTTTGAAATCTCCTGGAAATTTGCCATTGTGTCATGATAAACCACCTGAAGAGTTTCGAAGAAACTTCCGTCATGGAGTACGATGAATCCGAAGGTTTTAGAATCCCGGACACTTCTCACCCAGCCGCCTACAGTGATTTCTTTGTCCAGATACTGCTCTGTGTCTTTGTAAATTTCTTTTACTGTTGTTAACTGCATTTGTCTGTCTCCTTCTTTGTATTTTATCAGCAGATACGCTGAGATTTATTTCCATTTCTGATACCTTGGCATCAATTTCCTTATAGTATATCTCATTGCCCTGTCCAGTGCAAGGATAAACTGCTGATTTCATACAGGTTTTGGTATGATTCCGGGAAAAAATAACAGTCAATACAGAAGAGTTCCGATATTCTGGTACTCCTTTTCCATATCGTATGCCTGGATTCCCTGGTCACGGCTCAGGTAAAACACAGTACCGATATAGAGTCCTCTGGCTCTGTCTGTATCAACATAATGATCCGCTTCACCCAAACCTTCTTCCAGAGAAACCGACAGAATCTCCTGAAACCCTTCCTTTGGCTGATATTGAAATACCTTATAACAGGAGTCTGTTTTTTCCTCCCTGATGTTGTATGTTCCCATGGCGATACCTAACAGTCCAAGATCCGGATCTGCAA
>ERZ1673739.3144-NODE-3144-length-11809-cov-73.153224_pt1 | contig 11809 bp, 7 predicted proteins | sample MGYA00580210_ERZ1673739 | MGnify/ENA primary metagenome ERZ1673739 (study PRJEB41218, sample SAMN15661749) | gut metagenome | host: Homo sapiens | place: Canada: London | collected 2015-08-20/2019-03-30 | study: EMG produced TPA metagenomics assembly of...
TTGTTGGCGTGATAAGGATATTACAAACTTCAATAATACCGGCAAGTCCGACACCCAGCATAGCAACAACCGCCGCCAAAAATTGCGTCAGTATGGGGATGCCGAAAAAAGTCATTACCAGCGAGGACAAAATCCATTTTCTGTTTTGCATTATTCTTTCCATTCTTTTTGAATGGTGAAATTATACTCCCCGAGTCCCCTTGCCCCTTCTGGACACTTTTCCGAAATGATGGCGGAAAAAAACGGGACCCTTTGGCCCCGTTCTATTTATTGGTGAACTTACAATCTCACCGGATCGATATGCCAGATATGATCGGCGTACTCTTTGATAGTACGGTCAGAAGAGAAGTAGCCCATATTGGCAATGTTCAGCATCGCTTTTGCGGTCCACTCTTCCTGAAGCTCGTAGAGTTCGTCGACTTTATCCTGACAATCGACATAGCTGCGATAATCCGCCAGAACCTGATAGTGATCGCCGAAGTTGATCAGCGAATCAACCAGATCGCGATAGCGACCCGGATCTTCCGGACTGAATACACCGCTGCCGATTTGCGTCAGCACCTGATGCAGCTCCTCATCTTTCTCGTAGTATTCACGCGGTTTGTAGCCCTGACGACGCAGTTCTTCCACTTCTTCCGCTGTGTTACCAAAAATAAAGATATTGTCAGCACCGACATGATCCAGCATCTCTACATTCGCACCGTCCAACGTACCGATAGTCAGCGCACCGTTAAGCGCAAACTTCATGTTACTGGTGCCGGAAGCTTCCGTCCCTGCCAGCGAAATCTGTTCAGACAGATCTGCCGCCGGAATGATCAACTGCGCCAGGCTAACGCTGTAGTTCGGGATGAACACGACTTTCAGCTTATCGCCAATCTGCGGATCGTTGTTGATCACTTTCGCTACGTCATTGATCAAATGAATAATGTGCTTCGCCATGTAATAGGCCGAAGCCGCCTTACCGCCAAAAATATTCACGCGCGGTACCCACTTCGCATCCGGGTCGGCCTTGATGCGGTTATAGCGGGTAATCACATGCAACACATTCATCAATTGACGTTTGTATTCGTGAATACGTTTGATTTGTACATCGAACAACGCCTTTGGATTCACCACCACATTCAGCTGCTGGGCGATATACTCTGCCAGACGCTTTTTGTTCTCCAGCTTCGCCTGATGCACAGCGTGATTAACCATTGGGAAATCACAGTGTTGTTGCAGCTCATTAAGCAGGCTAAGGTCGGTGCGCCAGTTACGGCCCAGGTGTTCGTCCAGCACGGCTGAAAGCGATGGGTTCGCTACCGCTAGCCAGCGACGCGGCGTCACACCGTTGGTGACGTTGGTGAAACGACCCGGGAAGATTTTCGCAAAGTCGGCAAACAACGATTGCACCATCAGATTAGAGTGCAGTTCCGATACACCGTTAACTTTGTGGCTCACAACAACCGCCAGCCAGGCCATACGCACACGACGACCGTTGGATTCATCAATGATCGACGCCCGTCCCAGCAGATCGGTATCGTTCGGATACTGTTCCTGCAAGGTTTTCAGGAAATAGTCGTTGATTTCAAAGATGATCTGCAGGTGACGCGGCAGAATTTTACCCAGCATATCAACCGGCCAGGTTTCCAGCGCCTCGCTCATCAGCGTGTGGTTAGTGTAGGAGAAGACCTGACAACACACCTCAAACGCGTCGTCCCAGCTAAATTGGTGCTCATCGATCAGCAGACGCATCATCTCAGGAATCGACAGTACCGGATGGGTATCATTGAGATGAATCGCGATTTTATCCGCCAGGTTATCGTAGGTTTTATGCAACTGATAATGGCGGCTTAAAATGTCCTGAATGGTCGAGGAAACCAGGAAGTATTCCTGACGCAGGCGCAGCTCACGCCCGGAGTAGGTGGAGTCATCCGGATACAGTACGCGAGATACGTTCTCGGAGTGGTTTTTATCTTCCACTGCCGCGAAGTAGTCACCCTGGTTGAATTTACCGAGGTTAATTTCGCTACTGGCTTGCGCACTCCACAAACGCAACGTGTTGGTCGCGTCGGTGTCGTAACCAGGGATTATCTGATCGTAAGCGACTCCCAGAATCTCTTCGGTTTCAATCCAGCGCGTTTTTTTACCTTCCTGCTGAATGCGACCACCAAAACGGACTTTATAGCGCGTGTTGTGGCGTTTGAATTCCCACGGGTTACCGTATTCCAGCCAGTAGTCTGGCGACTCTTTCTGGCTACCGTTAACGATGTTCTGCTTGAACATACCGTAGTCATAGCGGATGCCGTAACCGCGCCCCGGCAACCCTAACGTCGCCAGAGAATCAAGGAAGCAAGCCGCCAGACGTCCCAGGCCACCGTTACCGAGGCCTGGGTCATTTTCTTCATCAATCAGCTCTTCGAGATTTAACCCCATCGCTTCCAGTGCGCCCTGTACATCTTCGTAAATTCCTAGCGACAACATGGCGTTGGAGAGCGTACGGCCAATCAAAAACTCCATCGACAGGTAGTAAACCTGACGAGTTTCTTGCGACAACTGGGCACGGTTTGAACGTAACCAGCGCTCCACGAGACGATCGCGCACAGCAAATAACGTTGCGTTCAGCCATTCATGTTTATTGGCGACGACTGGGTCCTTTCCAATCGTAAACATCAGCTTGTAAGCGATAGAGTGCTTAAGAGCTTCTACGCTAAGCGTGGGCGATGAATATGTAAACGGAGCATTCATATAGGCGTTTCCTGAAAACTATTTCAAGCGATAGTAAAGCTCACGGTACGACTTCGCCGCGACCTGCCAGCTAAAATCCATTGCCATAGCCTGACGTTGCACAAACCGCCACAGTGAAGGACGGGACCACAGTACAAAAGCACGTCGAATAGCCCGTAACAGCGACCAGGCATTACTATCTTCAAAGACAAACCCACTGGCGACGCCATCTGCAAGGTTCTCAAGAGAACAGTCAGAAACCGTATCAGCAAGCCCACCGGTGCGCCGCACTAACGGCAGCGTACCGTACTTCAATCCATAAAGTTGCGTTAAGCCGCACGGTTCAAAACGGCTGGGCACCAGAATGACGTCCGCGCCGCCCATAATGCGATGCGAAAATGCTTCGTGATAGCCAATCTGAACGCCCACCTGGCCGGGGTATTCCGCTGCCGCCGCAAGGAAACCTTCCTGCAGCACCGGATCGCCCGCGCCGAGTAGCGCCAGCTGCCCGCCCTGCTCCAGAAGACCCGGTAAGGCTTCCAGCACCAGGTCGAGACCTTTCTGGCTGGTCAGACGGCTCACCACTGCAAAAAGCGGCACTTTATCGTCAACCTTAAGCCCCATTGCGATTTGTAACTGGCGCTTATTTTCCGCTTTATCTTCCAACGTATCGCGGGTGTAGCGCGAGGCCAACAGTAAGTCCGTCTCTGGACTCCAGATTTTCTCGTCCACGCCGTTCAGTACGCCGGAAAGACGCCCTTCACGGTGACGCTGTTGCAACAGACCTTCCATACCGTAGGCAAACTGCGGTTCGGTGATCTCGCGAGCGTAGGTTGGACTGACCGCCGTAATGTGATCGGCATAGTACAGACCGGCCTTCAGGAAAGAGATTTGTCCGTTGAATTCCAGCCCATGAATATTAAAGAATGACCATGGCAATTGGATGTCATTCATGTGATGTGCATAAAACATGCCTTGATAGGCCAGGTTGTGCACAGTAAACACCGACTTCGCAGGACGCCCGCGCGCCGCCAGATACGCAGGCGCAAGGCCTGCATGCCAGTCGTGCGCATGCACCACATCAGGACGCCAGAATGGGTCAAGCCCGCTGGCCATTTCTGCCCCAACCCACCCCAGCAGCGCAAAACGCAATACGTTGTCGGTATAGGCAAATAAGTTGGTATCGTGATACGGGCTTCCCGGACGATCATAGAGATGCGGCGCGTCAATCAGGTATATGCCAACCCCGTTGTAATGACCGAACAACAGCGTGATATGTCCGGCGAAGGTATCACGACGGGATACTACCTGCGCATCGGTCACGCCACGGCGAATATCGGGAAATGCAGGCAACAGTACGCGAGCGTCAACGCCGTCTGCGATTTGTGCTGCGGGTAATGCCCCAATAACATCAGCCAGACCACCGGTTTTAAGCAGCGGGAACATCTCTGAACATACATGTAAAACCTGCATTATCGCTCCTGTTTATGCCCTAACTTCCGTAGCATTTCGCGCGTTACCAGCACGATGCCTTCTTCTGAACGATAGAAACGACGTGCATCTTCCTCTGCGTTTTCACCAATCACCATGCCTTCCGGAATAACACAAGCACGATCGATGACGCAGCGGCGCAGACGGCACGAGCGACCTACCCATACTTCCGGTAACAATACGGCGGAATCAATGTTGCAGAATGAATTCACGCGAACGCGCGAGAACAGAACGGACTGCACCACCACCGAACCGGAGATCACACAACCGCCGGATACCAGTGAGTTAAGGGTCATCCCGTGGCTACCGGAGCGATCCTGCACGAATTTCGCTGGCGGTAATGATTCATTGTAGGTGCGAATTGGCCAATTGCGATCGTACATATCCAGTTCCGGCACCACAGAGGCCAGATCGAGATTCGCTTTCCAGTAAGCTTCCAGCGTACCCACATCGCGCCAGTACGGCTCGGCATCCGGGTCGGATTGTACGCAAGAGAGCGGGAACGGGTGCGCATAGGCCAGACCGGCTTCGGTGATCTTGGGAATCAAATCTTTGCCAAAGTCGTGGCTGGAGTTCTCATCACGATCGTCTTCTTCCAGCAGTTCATACAGATAGTCGGCGTCAAAGACGTAGATACCCATACTCGCCAGAGATTTGCTCGGATCGTTCGGCATTGACGGTGGGTTAGCAGGTTTTTCAACGAATTCGATAATTTTATCGTTCTCATCAACCGCCATAACGCCAAATGCGGAGGCTTCTTCAATCGGTACTGGCATACAAGCAACGGTGCAACGTGCGCCTTTTTCGACGTGATCGATAAGCATACGCGAGTAGTCTTGCTTGTAGATATGGTCGCCCGCCAGGATCACCACGTATTCCGCTTTATAACGGCGGATAATGTCGAGGTTTTGGGTGACCGCATCTGCGGTGCCGCGATACCAGTTTTCCCCTTTCATTCTCTGCTGTGCTGGCAGCAGATCGACAAACTCGTTCATTTCTTCATTGAAGAATGACCAGCCGCGCTGAATGTGCTGCACCAGAGTGTGGGACTGGTACTGGGTGATCACGCCCATACGACGGATCCCGGAGTTGATGCAGTTAGACAGCGCAAAGTCGATAATGCGGAACTTACCGCCGAAGTGTACGGCCGGTTTTGCTCGCTTATTGGTTAAATCCTTCAGGCGGGTACCACGTCCTCCCGCCAGTATCAGGGCAACAGATTTCAATGGCAGCTGGCGCGCCAACATTAAGTGATCGTTCTTCTCTAAACTAACCATGACTAACTCCTTTTTTATCATCTCTGGAACACACACAATCCGTGTGCAGGTCCCTGCCAGACAGCCGTAATCACTGGGTTATCCTCTCCAGCGAATGGGGGAATGGCGTGCCACTCCCCAGCAGGTAAAACAATCTCTGTTACCTCAAGCGTGGCGTTAATTGCGATCAAAAAGCGATCCGAGAGCAGAATTTGCAGCTGTTTCGGCCCGTTTTGCCACTCATCCGTGCTTAAAGGTTGAGCATATCGATTTAGCCAACGGACATTGCCGTCGCCTTCTTCCCACCAGCGATTCTCCACCAAAGCGGGAATACGCTTGCGCAGATGGATTAACGCGGCGGTAAATGCGGTTAAACCACTGCTTGCCTGCGACCAGTCCAACCAGGTTAATTGGTTATCCTGACAGTAGGCATTGTTATTGCCATGCTGGCTGTGACCATGTTCGTCACCGGCCAGTAACATCGGCGTACCCTGGGAGAGCAACAACGTTGTTAACAGGGCGTGAATACTGTCGCGCCGCCGTTCAACCAGGTCAAGAGAACCGCCTAACCCTTCTTTACCATGATTGTTACTGTAATTGTTGTTGGTCCCGTCGCGATTTTCTTCTCCGTTTGCTTCATTGTGTTTATGGTTGAAGCAAACGCAGTCGCGAAGCGTAAAACCGTCATGCGCGGTGACGAGATTAATCGCGGCACTCGGCAGACGACCATTACGTTTAAAAACATCGCTGGAGGCAGCAAAACGCCCGGCAAACGCCCCCAGAGGCAAATCATAATGTAGCCAGAAACGACGGGCAGCATCGCGGAAATGATCGTTCCACTCGGCAAACAGCGGCGGGAAATTTCCCACCTGATAACCACCAGGAGCGATATCCCACGGTTCAGCAATTAACTTCACCTGCGAGAGCACCGGGCAGTTCTGGATAGCGGTAAACAACGGCGCATCCTGACGGAACTCTGGCGTACGGCCCATGACTGCCGCCAGATCAAAGCGGAAACCATCGACGTGGCAGGTTTCTACCCAATAACGCAGGCAGGCGCTGGCATAATCCACCACCGCCGGATGACTCAAATTGAGCGTGTTGCCGCAACCGGTCCAGTTGTGATAATCGCCGTCTTCTCTTATCCAATAATAGCTACGGTTATCGATCCCACGCAGCGAGAATAACGGGCCGTCGAGGTCCAGTTCCGCACTATGGTTGAGCACGATATCAAGAATGACTTCGATACCCGCTTTATGCAGTGCTTTGATTGCATCGCGAAACTCATCCAGCGCCGTTTCTGGCGAGCAGGCATACGCCGGATGCAGCGCAAACATCGCCACCGGGTTGTAACCCCAGTAGTTACTTAGCCCCATGCGTTGCAGACGTGGTTCACTGGCAAACTGCGCCACTGGCAGCAGTTCCAGCGCGGTAATGCCCAATTGTTTCAAATAGTTGATCATCACCGGATGCCCGAGGGCTTTATAAGTGCCACGGATCTCGACCGGGATCTCCGGGTGCAAGTACGTTAATCCTTTGACATGGGCTTCATAAATGATGGTGCTGCCCCACGGCGTGCGCGGCGGGGCATCATCTTCCCAGTCATAGTGATCAACCACCACTACGCATTTCGGCGCAATGGCGGCGTTGTCGCGATAGTCAGGTTCATTATGACCGGCGTGCAGCAGCGGGTTATCTTTAAACTCCCCGTCAATTTGCCGCGCGCAAGGATCAATCAACAACTTCGCCGGGTTAAAGCGATGCCCCTCGGCGGGTTGCCAGGGGCCATGAACGCGATAACCATAACGCAAACCCGGGCGCGCATCCGGCAGATAACCGTGCCAAATGTCGCCACTGTGCCCTGGCAAGTCATAGCGATGTTCCTGGCCATTGGCGTCAAAGACACACAGTTCTACCCGCTCGGCATGAGCGGAGAAAAGTGTGAAGTTGACGCCCTGACCGTCGTAATGCGCGCCGAGGGGAGCGGGTTTGCCAATGGCGAGTTGTGTCATTCTGCCTCCCGAACCAGCCAGATAGTGGCCAGCGGTGGTAGTGTCAGGCTTAGTGAATGCTGACGACCGTGGCTGGCAATCTCATCGCTGTGTACCGTGCCGCCATTGCCTGCATTACTGCCGTGATAGTGCATGGAATCGGTATTGAGGATTTCACGCCATTTGCCCGGCTGGTTTATGCCGAAGCGATAATCATGACGCGGTACCGGCGTAAAGTTACTGGCAACGATGATTTCGTTACCCTCTTTATCGCGACGCACAAAGATCAGCACCGAGCGTTCTTTGTCATCCACCACCAGCCATTCAAAGCCGTACGGGTCAAAATCCAGTTCATGCATTGCTTTATGGTGGCGGTAGGTGAGGTTCAGATCGCGCACCAGACGCTGGACACCGTGGTGCCAGTTATCGCCGCCTTCCAACAGATGCCAGTCGAGGCTGGCGTCATGGTTCCACTCGCGGCCCTGGGCAAATTCGTTACCCATGAACAGTAGTTTCTTGCCCGGGAATGCCCACATCCAGCCATAGTAGGCGCGCAGGTTCGCGAATTTCTGCCATGCGTCGCCCGGCATGCGGTCGAGAATCGATTTTTTACCGTGGACCACTTCATCATGCGACAACGGCAGGACGAAGTTTTCAGTGTAGTTGTAGAGAATCCCGAAGGTCAGTTTATCGTGATGATACTGACGATAAACCGGGTCGAGCTTCATGTAGTCCAGGGTGTCATGCATCCAGCCGAGGTTCCACTTGTACCAGAAGCCCAGACCGCCCATATCCTGCGGACGAGAAACGCCAGGGAAATCGGTAGACTCCTCAGCCATTGTCACCGCACCGGAAACCTGCTCACCAAGAATACGGTTGGTATTACGCAAGAATTCAATCGCTTCAAGATTCTCGCGCCCGCCAAATTCGTTCGGGATCCACTCCCCCTCTTTACGGCTGTAGTCGCGATAAATCATTGACGCCACCGCATCGACGCGCAGCGCATCAATACCAAAACGTTCAATCCAGTAAAGCGCGTTACCGACGAGGAAGTTACTGACTTCACGGCGACCATAGTTGTAGATCAGCGTGTTCCAGTCCTGATGATAGCCTTCACGCGGATCGCTGTGTTCATACAAGTTCGTGCCATCAAATTCGGCAAGCGCAAAGTCATCAGTCGGGAAGTGGCCTGGCACCCAGTCGAGAATCACGTTCAGACCAGCTGCGTGTGCGGCATCAATGAAATAACGGAAGTCGTCGCGAGTACCAAAACGGCGGGTTGGTGCATACAGGCCGGTTGGCTGATAACCCCAACTGCCATCGAAGGGATGCTCGTTAATGGGCAGTAGTTCGAGGTGGGTAAAGCCCATCCATTTAGCATAAGGCACCAGTTGATCGGCCAGCTCGCGGTAGCTCAACCAGAAATTGTTGTCGGTGTGGCGACGCCAGGAACCCAGGTGAACTTCATAAATAGAGATTGGCGCATCAAACTGATTCGCTTTTTTGCGCTCTTCAGTCTGTACAACCTTTTCCGGCAGCCCGCAAATAAGAGACGCGGTTTCCGGGCGCATTTGCGCTTCGAAGGCATAAGGGTCGGACTTCAGACGCAAGTTGCCATTGGCATCAATCATCTCGTATTTATAGAGCTGACCGTTATGCGCCCCAGGGATAAACAGTTCCCAGATGCCGCTCTCTTTACGCAGGCGCATCGGGTGACGGCGACCGTCCCAGTAGTTGAATTGCCCAACCACCGAGACCCGACGGGCGTTTGGAGCCCAGACAGAGAAACGCGTACCTGTGACGCCATCCATAGTATCTGCATGCGCGCCTAAGGTTTCATACGGGCGCAGGTGAGTACCTTCAGATAATAGCCAGGCATCCATTTCCTGGATTAGCGGACCAAAACGGTAAGGATCATCAATCAGGTTTTGCTGACCATGCCAGACAACAGCCAACTGATAGCGGAAAAAATTCTTACGTCGCGGAATGACGCCGCTAAAGAATCCCCGTGAGTCGAGACACTCCAGTTTTGCGAGTTTGCGCCCGGTTTTCGGTTCAATCACCCACACATCGGTAGCGTCGGGTAAAAGGGCACGGACTTCCAGTCCCGCGGTGGTTTTATGCATTCCCAGTACGGAAAAAGGATCCGCAAAATGGCCTGCAATTAGCGCGTTAATCACGTCTCTATCGATACGATCGGACATGCTTGTCTTCCTGTTTTATTGTGTCACCCCATCCAATTGGATTTTTGACTTCTGGTTGTGACATTTTTTTGACCTGAACGGCGCAGCACTCTGTGCATCCTCTCTGCGTCGTCCTCACTTCAGGTAAGGCTGTGAATACTCATGTATTCAGCCACCCTTAAAGAATAGCCAATGCTCTATTTAACTCCCGGTAAATCATGAAACATCTGCGCTTACTCCTGTATTACGCACTAACAGGGGCGGCATCGCGCCCCAGATTTAATGAATAAAGATTACGCCAGTTGACGAAGCATCCGACGCAGCGGCTCCGCGGCCCCCCACAGCAGCTGGTCGCCCACTGTAAAGGCTGACAGGAACTCTGGTCCCATATTCAGCTTACGCAGGCGGCCTACCGGCGTGGTCAGCGTGCCGGTAACGGCAGCTGGGGTTAGCTCACGCATAGTGATTTCCCGATCGTTCGGAACGACTTTCGCCCACGGATTGTGCGCAGCCAGCAGTTCTTCCACGGTCGGAATAGACACATCTTTTTTCAATTTAATAATGAATGCCTGGCTGTGGCAGCGCAATGCCCCGACACGCACACATAAACCATCTACCGGAATTACGGAAGATGTGTTGAGGATCTTGTTGGTTTCCGCCTGCCCTTTCCACTCTTCGCGGCTCTGACCGTTATCGAGCTGTTTGTCGATCCACGGAATCAGGCTACCCGCCAACGGCACGCCAAAGTTATCCACCGGCAGCTCACCGCTACGGGTTAAGGTTGTGACTTTGCGTTCGATATCGAGAATAGCAGAGGACGGGGTCGCGAGTTCATCTGCCACATGGCCATACAGATGGCCCATCTGGGTTAATAACTCACGCATATGTCGCGCACCACCGCCGGAAGCGGCCTGGTAGGTTGCAACGGACAGCCAATCAACAAGATCATTGGCGAATAAACCACCCAACGACATCAACATCAGGCTTACGGTACAGTTACCGCCAACAAAAGTCCTGATGCCATTATTTAATCCGTCGGTAATGACGTCCTGATTGACGGGGTCAAGAATGATGATGGCGTCATCTTTCATGCGCAGAGACGATGCTGCGTCAATCCAGTAACCTTGCCATCCGCTTTCACGAAGCTTTGGATAGATTTCGTTGGTATAATCGCCGCCCTGACAGGTCACAATGATATCGAGGGCCTTTAGCGCCTCCAGATCAAAGGCATCCTGAAGTGTGCCAGTGGTTCCGCCAAAAGACGGCGCAGCCTGGCCAAGCTGAGAAGTAGAAAAGAAGACAGGGCGAATGGCGTCGAAGTCGCGCTCTTCAACCATGCGTTGCATGAGAACGGAGCCGACCATACCGCGCCAGCCGATAAAACCAACATTTTTCATAAGCGTTTTTTCCTGCAAAGATGTGTGCTGTATAAATGTGCCGGTCTCCTCTTGGCACATCTTTCACCATACAAAAAGCAGCCAAAGTCGCAAGTGAAATTAATCAATGATAGCGAAGCCATCAGTAATGCGACTTATCCTGCTTTGTTAGCACGCAGAAAGTCCGCGGCAATTATCAGGGAATTTGAGTTATGAATGAAATCATTTCTGCAGCAGTTTTATTGATCCTGATTATGGATCCGCTCGGAAACCTACCTATTTTCATGTCCGTACTGAAACATACTGAACCGAAAAGACGGCGGGCAATCATGGTGCGAGAGTTGCTTATTGCTCTCCTGGTGATGCTGGTGTTCCTGTTTGCGGGTGAGAAAATTCTGGCATTTCTCAGCCTGCGAGCAGAAACCGTCTCCATTTCTGGCGGCATCATTCTGTTTCTAATCGCCATTAAGATGATTTTCCCCAGCGCTTCAGGAAATAGCAGCGGGCTTCCGGCAGGTGAAGAGCCATTTATCGTGCCGTTGGCAATTCCGTTAGTCGCCGGGCCGACTATTCTCGCCACGCTGATGTTGCTGTCTCACCAGTACCCAAATCAGATGGGACATCTGGTGATTGCTCTGCTGCTGGCCTGGGGCGGCACCTTTGTCATCCTGCTACAGTCTTCGCTATTTTTACGTCTGCTGGGCGAGAAAGGGGTGAACGCACTTGAACGCCTGATGGGATTGATTCTGGTGATGATGGCAACCCAGATGTTCCTCGACGGCATTCGAATGTGGATGAAGGGGTAA